>Ga0209317_1000038_pt1 | contig 187004 bp, 156 predicted proteins | sample RifGroB2_FD_183994 | JGI IMG/M metagenome (GOLD analysis project Ga0209317, IMG submission 183994) | Soil microbial communities from Rifle, Colorado, USA - Groundwater B2 (SPAdes) (version 2) | ecosystem: Environmental > Terrestrial > Soil > Unclassified | place: Rifle, Colorado | collected...
CGTGAGGACGACCGGCTTCCCGACCGCTTCTTCGAGGACGCCTTCACCGTGGGGCCCAAGAAGGGCGCGGTACTCGACCGGAAGAAGTTCGAGGCAATGCTGACCCAGTACTACAAGGATCGTGGCTGGGACCCTGAGACAACGAAACCCGGGAAAGCAAAGCTCAAGGAACTCGGGCTGGATCTTGTATAAGGAGACGCTACATGAGGTGCGGCCGACAACGTGCAGTGGCTGGAAAAGGTCACCGACGAACAATACAGCGGCAGCATATGGACCCGGATTATGCCCCGACGCTAAGGCAACAGGCGATACCGGACTGACTGAAGCGCAGTTGAGAGGCTTTATCTCGGTCATGCAGTCGAAAGTAGGGAAGAACCAGGCAGATACGGCCAATGAACTGTTGGAGGCGGTCCTTGGCAGCAGGCGCGGTGAGCGCTCCGCCATGCAAGGCGGGGCTTTGGCAAGATCGTTACCGGATGTCACGCGGCAATTTCATATAGCGAGGACTTCTTCCTGTACAAAATGAAGACGGATCATCTTGGGGAGCTTGTCTTTATCAAAATGACATTTAACTGCATCCTTCACGTTGACACGTACTTCCTCAAGGCTATCGGCTTCTGTGAGAATTGATTCTCCGAGGGCTTTGGCGGTAAATCCGCCCTCCGGCGCGTCTTCGACGAGGAAAAAGATTTCGTTCATGGCGGGCTCCTTTTCCGGAAATATAGCAGAGTGTTCTCCTGCAAGCAAGAAGAGGCTACAGTCCCAAGAAGCTGATCTCAACAATCGGCTGGACCCGTCTACGCTTGCTCCGCGGGTCAGCCTTGCAACGTTGTGCCGACAGAGGCTCGGTTTGAAATTCCCCCATGGTCCTGGCGTTGCTGCATCTTCACGGCAGCGGCACCCTGATCAGGTTCAGAGATTGGTCGACGCGGCGGTGCAGACCTACGGACTGCCCGAAGATGTCCTGGAGAAGGCGACCGACTCTGCTCCAGCCCCACCCTCAGGCAGGGACATCGAGCCCGCCAGGATGTATTCCCTGCAGAAATAGTATTGGAAATTAAAACCGTATGCGACTCGCAATCCCCTCTCTTATTCTCTTTGTCTATGTCGTTGTCAGCCTGATTTGGTTCATGCCTTGCCGTCTTCCGGTCAAGCTGGCTGCCTGCGTGGCGCTTTTAGCCGTCTGCGCCAAATACGCTGTATATGAACTAATCGGCGGCTCTTTTATTGCCCCTGACCTGCCGCGCCCGCTGCTGCTTTTCATGGAGGCCCTTTATGCCGCCATGGTCATTCTGTTCTTTATGCTGCTCATAAAAGACGCATTGGCGATACTGCTATGGCTGAGCCGCTGCCTGGGCACCTCATGGCAGCTTCCGTTTGCGCCTGCTGTCAGAAGCGGGGGACTCGCAGTAGCCGCACTGGTTCTGGCAGTATTCGGAACCTGGCAGTCTCTGCGCGTTCCGGAGGTACGCACCGTGGAGGTTACGCTGCCGAATCTCCCCCCGAGCCTGGATGGATTCACCATTGTCCAACTTTCCGATATCCACATAGGTTCGCTTCTCAAAGGAGATTGGCTGCGTGGCGTGGTGGCGAAGAGCAATGCCCTGGCTCCCGACCTGGTGGCGGTGACCGGCGACATGATCGACGGCACTCCGGAGGCGCTAGCCGCCGACATAGCGCCGTTGGGCGAACTGCGCGCCAGGCATGGCGTCTACGGCGTGACCGGAAATCACGAATACTATTTTCATGCAGAGGAATGGCTTCCGGTTTTTGAAAGGTTGGGGATAGAAATGCTGCACAACGAACACAGGGTTCTGTCCGTCAAAGGTGTGGATCTGGTGATCGCCGGTCTTCCCGATCATACGGAACAGCGGTTCGGAGGCCCGGGACCGGACATACGGAAGGCTTTGGAAGGCGCACCGGAAGCGGTGCGGGTACTTTTGGCGCATCAGCCACATGGGGTATCCGCTAATACCGGCGCTGATCTTCAGCTTTCCGGCCATACGCATGGCGGACTTCTGCTCCCTATGAAGATTCTGATGGCCTCCTTCAATGGAGGCTTTGTCGGAGGGTTGTATGAGGTGGATGGCATGAAGCTCTATGTAAGCCCAGGGGCCGGGCTTTGGTCCGGATTTTCCTGCCGTGTTGGTGTGCCGTCTGAAATATCGCGCATTGTACTGCGTGCCCGGGATAAGGAGCCGTAAACCTCTTTTCGCACAAAACATGAAAAGCTGATTGCCTCTCCGCATGCCGGCTTTTACGACTTTTTTACCAACAAGAGCGCCACATCAGATGTGGCGCTCTTGTTGGTTTTTGACATGACTCCAGGGGGGCGGATCAGGCAGCCGAAGACATCTGACGCAGCCGCGAAATGTCCCGTAACGGTGGTGCTCCGAACATGCGGTTGTACTCGCGGCTGAACTGGGACGGGCTCTCGTAGCCGACCTGAAAGGCGGCGTTTGCGGCATCCATGCGCTCTGCCAGCATCAAACGCCTCGCTTCCTGCAGGCGGAGCTGTTTCTGGAACTGCAAGGGACTGAGTGCAGTCATCGACCTGAAGTGATGATGGAAGGTCGAACTGCTCATGTTGGCTTGCGCTGCCAGGTCGTCGATACTTAATTGCCGTGTGAAGTTCCCCTTTAGCCAGTCGATTGCCCGCGCAATCTGATGACTCTGGCTTCCCGCCGAGGCAATCTGGCGCAGACGCTCACCCTGGTCCCCGACAAGCAAGCGGTAGATGATTTCCCTCTGGATGACCGGCGCCAGTATGGGAATGTCCTGTGGGTCAGCAAACAGGTCGATCAAGCGCTGAAAGGCGGTGACAAGCGGCAGCGTCACCTCGCCAATCGCCATGCCTCGGCTCCATTGCTGCGCACGCGGTTGGGGGAGGTTGCTGTCCACCATCAGTTGCGAAACCTCGCGCAGGTCAAGTTTCAACCTGAGTCCCAGATACGGCTTCTCCGGACTTGCTTCGATTATCTGCACGACCGTGGGGAGATGAATGGAGGTGATCAGGTAATGGTGCGGGTCATATACGTAGGTGTCTTCCCCAAGCAGCACGCGCTTGGCACCCTGGGCGACCAGGCAGACGCTTGGTTCGTACATGCCGCTGATCGGCTCGGTCTGCTGCTGCCGTCGGAACAGCGCCAGCCCTGGGACTGCAGTTGTGTGCAGCTCGCCCTTGCCGGTGCATCGGGCAATAGCGTTTCCCAAAGCTTCGAGCCCAAATTCCAGGCCGCCATTTTCATTGTTTCCCATAACAACCCCGTTTCTAATGGATTTCCTTGGATTCGATACTAGCCGAGCCGGCATCTCATTTCAACCGTTATCCAGCTGCCGGTAAGATTAGGCAAGAAATGAGCAGGATCGTTCTAGCTGTCCTGGCTTTTGCCGGGTACTTTAGGATACGGAGCCTGGGCGTAGGGTGCCATAAAAGGCAGGTGCTTGATGACGACGAGGCGCGCTACGGAATATGAACCCATCTGGGGCAGGCAATCGCATGGCTCGGGAAAGCGCTAACCTCCGTTTCCGACGTCTCTCCCTTCCCGAAGCTTGCAGTAGAATTCCATTTGATCCGAGGGGGACGTGGATCCGGGGGGCGTAGTTGGTTTGATGAGTTACTACCGAGATAGTCAACTGATCAAACACGTCCGTTCGCAGTAACGACTGCTTCATTGCGGTAAACTTCATTGTCTGAGTTGCTTCACCGAAAACTCCTTGTTTTTGGATGTATCATCACCATATCGGTGTTCGGTAGTTAATCTTCACATCAGCAGGGTGAGTTCTCCAGCGTCCAAGGCTATCCGGGTTGGACAGTTCCTTCATATTTATCGGTTGATTTTATACGTCAATGCCGTATGCTTGAGCCATGGTCACTTTTGTGGAGTCGCCGCTATTTACGAAGCAGGTTCATGATTACCTGCAAGACGACGAGTACCGAGTTTTTCAAGCGTTCCTTGCCACAAATCCAGATGCTGGTGACGTGGTACGTGGCTCCGGTGGAGTTCGTAAGGTGCGCTGGAACCGTCGAGGAACTGGCAAGAGCGGTGGTGTCAGAGTCCTCTATTTTGCCCGGACAGAGCCGAGGAAATCTGGCTGCTTTTGATTTATGCCAAAAGTGCTATTGACAGTATTCCCGGCCACATTCTCAAATCTCTCAAAGAGGAGATGAAACATGCCACTCGATGAAAAAGAACTGCTTGAACGTGACGCAAAACGTAACATTGGCGAGGAATTACTCCAAGCTGTCAGGGATATTAAGGCCGGCAGAGTCGGACGAGTTTCTGATGTGGAGGTTTCTCCATTGGCCTCTGCCCGTCTAAAAATCGGTCTTTCACAGAACGAGTTTGCGAAAATGCTTGGAGTATCTCTCCGTACTCTCCAGGAGTGGGAACAGGGGCGCAGAACTCCATCGGGAGCGGCTAAGTCCCTCATCGCAATTGCCATCAAGAATCCGGAAGCTTTAAAGGAACTGCTCGCCGCTTAATGTCTTCAGTGTTATTGCAGGTTCATCTTATCACGGCCTTATTCATCAAATAGAGGCCGACTATCAAAGTGATCGCGCCCAAAATCCCTGAAATTGATCTCGTCAACGGAATGCTCGCCAATGCTGTAACTAATCCAATGATTATCAGGTACATCTTGCCCTCTATCATTCGTTTAACGGTGTGGGAGATCACCGGGGTTTCATCCGGTGCATCTTCCTTGTTGGCATCTGCATTTTGATCAAGTATTCACTATGGCCTATACCGAGGACGCACCATCAAGGTTTCACAGCGTTTTTTTGATAGCATTTAGCTGAACTAGTCGATCGTGTCACCCTTGTCCCGCCACCACAACAACCCCGTCGTCACCGCTTGGCACTGGCAGATTTGTGCGAGTTGTTCCGTTCCAATAACAGGGGATAGATTGGGAGTTATCATTGTAGTATCCGCCCGTGAATACAGTGCCGTTTTCTATGGCTATGGTATAGGCAAAACCATTATCACCACTAGGAACCGACAGGTCGGTTCTGACGACCCCAGAGGTGTTCACCTGCCAGTAACAGGGGATATTATTGCCCTTTAAATAGGTCCCGGCTATATAGACTACGTTGCTGTTAATAACTAAGGCTGAGGAGGTAGCGAAAGTGGTCCCACTAGGTACCGGCAGTTCGGATCTAACAACTCCGGTGTTGTCTACTTTCCAGTAACAAGCGGAGTAAACCGTGCCGTTCCAAGCGAGCCCGGCAACGTAAATTGTGCCGTCGCCAACGGCTAAGGAAAAGGCATAGCCGTTATCGATAGAAACCGGCAGATCAGTTCTGATAATGCCGGAATTGTTAACTTTCCAGTAGCAGGGGATATTGGAGCCATTGTAATAGCTTCCGGCGATATAGACTGTACCGTTGACAACAACAATGGATATGGAAGTAGCGTCAATGGTTCCGCTCGGCACCGGCAGGTCTGTTCTGACGGCCCCTGTGTTGTCCACTTTCCAGTAACACGGAGAGTTCCCGTTGCCGTTCCAATCTTTCCCGGCAACGTAAATTGTGCCGTTGTCAACAGCGATTGAATGTGCATAACCGGAAATGCTTGCCATCGGCAGATCGGTGCGCGTAGTTCCTGCCCAGTAACAGGGAATATTCATATTGGTCATATAACTTCCTGCAACATATACTGTGCCTCCTGACGTCACAGCCGGAGAAGATGCTTGAGCCCAAGTGGTTCCGCTCGGCACCGGTAGATCGGTTCTGGTGGCCCCTGAGTTATCCGTTTTCCAGTAACAAGGGGTCTGTGTCGAGACATTAGGGTTGTTGGAATAGTACCCAGCGAAGGTTTGTGCAACTACCTTATCGGCATTGGAGCTTGTAGTAGACCCGCCGCAGCTGACAAGAAGAAATAACAAACAGACCAACCCGGCCAATATTTTTGCTTGGCGAAACATATTTTATCATTCCTTAAATTTGAATTATGCACAACTCATTATTGATGGGAAATTGTCACCATCCGCCTTCTTTGCCGCCAATATTACAGTATCTTATGCACCCTTGTTGACCTAAGTCGCTGATATGTGTCCCCAAGGGGGACGCTGTGTCCCCAACGCCCGCGTGACCTATTTCCCGGCAGCAATAACAACTCGACCATTCATGATCCCGAAAGGAAAGAAGAGTAAATTTCCCTTGGCTCCTGATTTTCGATTTTCAAAGAGCAGATCGTGAAAGAACTTACTGAACAAATTACTGAACAAATCAAAAATTCTTCAGGTTTAGCTACCGCTTACCTTCAGATCAAAAGAAACTCAACAAAGTGACCAGCGTTATATATTCTTCCAGGCGTCCCCCTCGGGGTTGACCCCAGCGTCCCCCTCGGGGTTGACCCATTCCTTCAACGGATTTTCAGTTGACGATCCGGGCATTATCGTATATACGATAATTATGATATGGAATGAGACGAAACGGCGGATAAACCTTGAAAAGCATCAGCTCGACTTTGCTGATGCCGGGCTTGTCTTGTCCAATCGTTATCGCTTGGTATTTGAGATCGTCCGCAATGAAGAAGTCCGACGCCAGGCATTTGCGTATGTCGCCGAGGTGTTGACCGTGCTGACTGTTATCTGGCTGCCGGGCGAAAAGCAGCGAATAATCAGCTTTCGCAGAGCCCATAAATATGAAAGGGAGGCGTATCATGCCTGGCTTGAAAAAGACTTCACAGACTGACTGGGATAGGGTAAAGGGCGACGCCGCATCCGATGTTCCTGTCGCGTACGACCCTGAAACTGATCTGTACGACCCAAATGACCCTGCACAGGTGGCAGCTTTTTTTTCCTCAGCAAAGGTCGTCCGTAAACCTGGACGGCCAAAAGCAGAAACCACCAAGGTTCCTATCGCCATCCGTTTGTCTCCAGATGTTGTTGAATATTTCAAGGCAACCGGCGCTGGGTGGCAATCGCGGATTGATGCTGCCCTGCATGAGTGGATGTCCGGGCACCCGCTGAAACGTGCGTGAATTCCAACCGCCGATTTTCCCCCAACGGGCATGGCTTTGACCCGCCGGTTTGTAGGGCGGGTCGTAAGCCATGTTGAAATCGTCTCTTTTTCAGCGTGATTTACAAACATGATCAATCGCTAAGAAGAATCTGTGATTTCAGGTCCTTGGCAATGCTAAGCATGATTTTCTTATAGTCAGCTGCATATTCAGGGGAACAAATGTTCGATGCGGTTTTGTCCTTTAGTTCCCGCCGCACCGTAAGCGTATTGGCCGATTTTCGGTAGGTCGCCTTGTAATCGATGATAGCACCGGATACCGCAAAATTCTTCGGAATGGCGACAATATTCATCGACTCCGGAAACTCCAACTCATACTCCTCGACACTCTTCCCACCTACGCATGTATGCTGTTTTTTTGGCAATGGCCCGTATGCGTTTTGCAAAAATCCTTCAATAGGCAGAAACGACACTGCTGCAGGCCTAATCAGAATTCCTGTGGCGCTTCCCACGGGTACGTAGTCCTCCAGGTTGAAGGTAATGGAGAAGTTGTACGAATCAAGCAGCGCAGTAGGGTCGTCCTTGGTAATGATCCCTGTGCCGTGTGAACCTTGCGCTTCCAGCATCTTCTTGGCCGCAAACTCTTCCTGTTCGCGCGGGAAGTTACGCCAGGCCGCCCGCGCGCTGATGCCGGGTAGTCCCTTCATTTTCAGGTCTATATTGCCCGTGGCGGAACCGTTTGCATTGATACGGATTTTCGTCCGCAGAATCTGCTCGTGTCCGTATTGGGCCGTAGACGGCGTCTTTGTTCCCTCGCGGTAATTGGATACCAGCAGAACCGGCTTCTCGCCCAGGACGATAGGCAACATGCCGAACGGCGTAGATGTTGAGGTGGAATCTAGGAAGAGATTCAGACTCGGGACAAAGTTGATGACATGATTCACCGAAGATACGACCGGGATGCTTGGTAGCTGGTAAAGGGTACCAGCGTTGATAAGCGCCTGATTACTATCAATGCTTTTCGCCGCAAGCAACGCCTGCAGGAGGGTTGCATGATCCTTGCAATCGCCCATCCTGTTGTTGAGAATAACATCGATGTCTCGGGGTACAACTGCGCCGACACCAATACAATTGCCACCGTAGGAGATGTTTTTCGCCACCCAGTCATAGAGGGCTTGCGCCTGCAACTCTGGCGTGGCCCTGTCTGCCGCGATTTCGGATGCCAGCTTCTTCACCCTTTCGGTAACGGCAGCTTTCGGCGTGGCCCGGACACCGTATGCCTCGGCAATCTCCTTGTAGCTATTGAAGGTAGAAACATAAAGGGAGGGTTCGTCGCCGACCACCGAAATGCCACTGTCGGAAGGAGTCCACTTTTCTGGAATTTTGTTCTGGAATGTCCATCGCCATGTTTGCTTTCCGTCTTTTTTTATCGGCTTCTGCTCGGTGAGGAAATAATTTTTATGCTTAAGATCCATTGTAACGGGCGCTGTTATTTCGATGGCAACATCGTCGTATGCCATGTATCGGGAAAAATCGTGGACAACCGAAAACTGTTTCGGAAATATTCCCTCAGAATTGGTAATCCGGTAAGAAAAAACCATAGAGTCACCAACGGCCAGATCAGGAAGTATAACCGATACCGTTGTTTCATCGGAGTAAAGAGGCGAGGCTTTTTTATATCCGTCATTGATGGTGACCTGGTAGCTGTTTTTAGGGGCTTCAATCCGCTGTCCAGATTTCTTAATGGTGTAGGCTTCAAGAATCTCACCCTTGGCGACACTTGTGCTAAAAGTGACCGAAGCCTTTTTCTCTCGCTCTAATGCACTTTCTTTCAGTATGGTAGCTGCCCATTTTTGTGTTTCTACATAAGAACCGTCAGCGTTAACATCATAGGCGATATGCCAACTGGTGTAGCGGATCGGGATGTCGGCCTCCGTCATCGGTTCGGCAATTGCAGCCGAAACTGCCATCAGGAGTAGCATAATCGAAGCGATAAATTGTTTCATGTTCCCTCCAAGGTTATTGAATAAAAATTTGTGACAATTCAGTTTGATTATTTTTCAACTCATTATTGATGGGAAATTGTCACCATCCGCCTTCTTTGCCGCCAATATTACAGTATCTTATGCACCCTTGTTGACCTAAGTCGCTGATATGTCACAATACCAATGACGGAAAACATGCCAATTAGGGGGATGGTTGGTTTTCTCACCATCCTCCGCTCCGCCCATCTGAAATCTGTTACATCAGGGCGTCGGTGCTCTCATGTGACCTTGATAGAGCCCTTATAATTAAGCCAGAATATATAGACATCTCTTATCTTTGTCAAAGGTGAACCTATGGACGGCATCCCGCCACCACTTCTTTCTAGGTTCCTGTGCCATCTGAAGCAGTCGCGGATACCCGAATCCGATCATGCCGAGTATCTGCAATTGCTCAGGTATTATCTCGCCTTCTGTGACAAATACTCGCCACCCGATTCCAGGTCAGAGCGCGTGCGGCTATTTTGTGAGAAGCTGAGGGAGAAGAAACAGGCAACAAATAGGCTACATCGTGCAGCCCACGCAATTTCTTTATATTTTGCAATGCTGAAACAAGAAAGATCTGCTGTGTTTTCTTGTATAGAGGTGCCCTCTTCTTCGGATACCCACTCCGAAAGGAATGCTTTCCGGATTGAGCCTAACCCTGAATGCCCCATTCCAGCCTCATCAGAAGTGTCGCTATCGGTATCCGAAACGAGACCGGTGTCCACGCATCAGCTCCTTCGCACCTCCAACTATTTGGAGGCGGGGTACCAAGTGAAATCGGACTCTCCTGAGTGGGACGCCGTGCTGGAGCGTCTGGCCGCTGAGATAAAGGTTCGACATTACGCAAGAAAGACCCTGCAAACCTACGCTAACTGGGCCCGCCAGTTCCAACGTTTTCTTAAAAACAAGCGGCCCGAAGAATTGTCATCTGACGATGTAAAGGAATATCTCACCTTTTTGGCCGTTAAGTGCAATGTCGCAGCTGCGACTCAAAATCAAGCGTTCAACTCGCTCCTCTTCCTGTACCGACATGCCCTAAAAAAGGAGTTCGGGATCTTGAATGGTGTGCCGAGAGCAAAGAAGTCACTCTATGTACCAATGGTGCTTTCACGCGAGGAGATTGACGCTATCCTGAATGAACTTTCGTACACTTACCGGCTATTTGTTAGTCTTCTGTTCGGGTGCGGTCTGCGACTGTTCGAGTGCCAGCAACTGCGGGTGAGGGACTTCAATTTTGACGCCAACCTGCTCACGATCCATGGCAAGGGCAAGAAGGACAGGACTGTGCCCCTTCCGGAAACGATCCTATCTGAACTGAAAGCTCAGATAGCGTCCATGGGACAGCTTCACGATCAGGACGTTGCCGCGGGATACGACGGTGTTTTCCTGGATGACGCTTTGGAAAAGAAATATCCCGCCGCCCCCAAGGAATTCATCCAGGTTCTTTCCGCAGAAAACTCTGACGGTTGTTACGGAAACCGGACAACGGAGGCGCTACCACCTACACGAATCCGAAATACAGGACGCCCTTTACCACGCCGTGCGTCGTGCAAAAATCCCGAAACGTGTCACCGCCCACACCTTTCGCCACTCCTTTGCCACCCATCTCTTGCAGGCAAACTACGACATCCGCGTCATCCAGACACTGCTCGGACACGCAAGCCTTAAGACCACCATGATCTATACTCACTGTGTTCCGGTTAGGACGGTGAAAGAGCCAAGAAGCCCCCTCGACTTCTGAACGTGACGAGACCACTCTCCGCCCCAGTCACTTCCACTCATAGCACCTCTTGTATCCCGTGGAATCAACTTATGCATCTTATCCACTGAAGCAGCCACCAACTGTGAGGCTATTGGCTGTTGACCTGCGAGGAATTTGTGAGAACCTAGTTTTCAATTGATCCTGGCTCCAAACCAACGAAAATAGGGGACGGCTAAAGCCATCCCCTATAATTGATACACATTTTTAATTTAACTAAGCTGCTGCTAGCTACCTGGGGCCGCCGCGCCGCCTCCTCCGCGGCGGCGCCTGCCATCAGAGCGGCATGCCGAGCCTGCGCATCTTCTCCACCAGGGTGGTCCGGTTGATGTTGAGCATCACTGCGGCCCGCGCCTTCACGCCACCTGAAAGCTGCAGCGCCTCCCCGATCATCCTTTTCTCAATCTCGTTGATGGTCTGCACCATGTCTATGCCGCTCGGCGTGACGCTGATCCGCGACCCCTCCAGATAGGTCTTCGACACGCTGGATGGCAGGTCGCGCAGGGTGATCTGGTCTCCCTCGGTAAGCGCCACCACTCGTTCCATGATGTTCTCAAGCTCCCTCACGTTTCCGTTCCAGAGGTACGCCTCCAGTGCCTCCAGCGCCTCCTTGTCCAGGTGCATGATCGGACGCTGCATGGCTTTGCAGTTCTTTTCCAGGAAGTGCCTGGTGAGCGGCAGTATGTCCTGGGTGCGCTCTCTCAAGGGCGGGATCAGCACGGGAATTACGTTCAGCCGGTAGAAGAGGTCCTCGCGGAAGTTGCCGCGTTTCACCTCCTCCTCAAGGTTCACGTTGGTGGCGGAGATGACCCGGACGTCCAGCTTGATCTGCCGGTTGGAGCCGACCCGCTCCAGTTCCTGCTCCTGCAGCACCCGCAAAAGCTTGGTCTGCAGGTGCATGGGGAGGGTCCCGATCTCGTCCAGGAAAATGGTCCCCAGGTTCGCCGCCTCGAATTTGCCGACCTTGTCCTTGACGGCGCCGGTGAAGGCGCCCTTCACGTGGCCAAAGAGCTCGCTCTCCAGGAGATTTTCGGGGATGGCGGAGCAGTTCACGGCGATAAACGGCTTGTCCTTGCGGTTGCCGTTGAAATGTATAGCCTTTGCCACCAGCTCCTTGCCGGTGCCGGACTCACCAAGGATGAGGACGGTCGAATCGGTCTTGATGATCCTCTTCATCCGGGAGAAGAGCTGTTGCATCGCCTGGGAGTTCCCGATGATGTTGGCGAACTCGTATTTATCCCGCAATTGCTTCTTCAGGTAGACGTTCTCGCTTAAAAGCTGCCCCTTTTCCACAACCTTGTCGATGATGATGCGCAACTCGTCGATGTTCAGAGGCTTGGTGATGTAGTCGTAGGCGCCCCTTTTCATCGCCTGCACCGCGGTCTCCGCGGAGCCGTGACCGGTCACCAGGATCACTTCAGTGCGCGGTGAGTCGAGCTTCACCCGGGTGAGGATGTCGATGCCATTCATGTCGGGAAGAAACAGGTCGCTGATCACGATGTCGAAGCGCTCGCCGGCCAGAAGGGTCAGCCCCTCCTGACCGCTTGAGCACCCCTTTATGGCGAAGTCATTTCCCTTGAGCAGGATGAGGAGCGCCTCGCGGCTGCCGTCGTCGTCTTCTATCAGTAAGATCTTGATGTTAGGCTTCATTTGCGTGTCCTATTGTTGAAGTTTCTTGATAGCATGGACACGCTGATTTGGCAAGGCCGCAATTGACTGGAAAGGCGCTCCATGTATACTTTTGCGGGCGCTTTGACCGTTGCTAAAACACCATTGATCGGAGGCACTATGGAGATCTACAACTTTTTCCCAGTTCTGGTGGTGGCGGCCTTTCTGATTGCGCTAGCCGCCAACGCTATCCGCATCCTGCCAGAGTACGAGAGGGGGGTGCTGTTTCGCCTGGGGCGCGTTAAGACGGTGCGCGGGCCGGGCCTAGTTTTCATCATTCCCGGTATCGACAAGCTGGTCCGGGTGTCGCTGCGGATCGTCGCCATGGATGTGCCGCCACAGGACGTAATCACCCACGACAACGTGACGGTGAAGGTCTCCGCGGTCATGTATTTCCGGGTGGTCGATGCAGTGAAGGCGGTAGTCGAGATGGAGAATTTCATGTACGCGACCAGCCAGCTCTCGCAGACCACCTTGCGAAGCGTGCTGGGCCAGGTGGATCTGGACGAGCTGCTTGCCAACCGTGAGAAGATCAACCGCGAGTTGCAGGAGATCCTGGATCGGCAGACCGAGCCGTGGGGGGTGAAGGTGTCCATCGTGGAGGTGAAGAACATCGACCTGCCGCAGGAGATGCAGCGCGCCATAGCGAGGCAGGCCGAGGCAGAGCGGGAGCGGCGTGCCAAGGTGATACACGCGGAAGGGGAGCTGCAGGCCTCGGAAAAACTGGCCCAGGCGGCGACGGTGATGTCGGCCGAGCCGATGTCGCTCCAGCTTCGTTACCTGCAGACGCTGACCGAGATCGGGGCGGAAAAGAATTCCACCATCATCTTCCCGGTGCCGATCGACCTGATCAAGACCTTTATGGAGCGTTAGATGATTTTTCTGCTTTGGCAATGTCACTCATAGCGGCTTCGTTTACTGACAAAGACGTATACACTAATTAACAGTATTGTAACGACCCGGTAATGATATATGATAGATACTGTCAGAGGAGCCGAGTGCCGCTGACGGCAGTGCAGAATAAAGGATCATCGCGCACGCCATGTGCAGCAAGCCATGCAATCAAAGGGGGAAGTACCATGCTAACCAAGAAGCTCTGCAGCGCACTGAACAAACAGCTGAACAACGAAATATATTCTGCCTATCTCTATCTCTCCATGTCCTCCTACGCCGGCTCGATCGGCCTCAAAGGGAGCGCCAACTGGTTCATGGTGCAGTACCAGGAGGAGATGGTGCATGCGATGAAATTCTTCACCTTTATCAACAGCCGCGGTGAACACACAGAACTGGCTGCCATATCCGCTCCGCCTACCGAGTTTCCGTCCCTACTGGACATGTTCGAGAAGACGCTCGTGCACGAGCAGTTCATCACCTCCTCGATAGATGAATTGATCGATCTGGCGATGGCCGAGAAGGACCATGCAACCAATATCTTCCTGCAGTGGTTCGTCACCGAGCAGATCGAGGAGGAGGAGAACGACCGGGACATCATAGGGAAGCTGAAGCTGATCGGTGACAATGGTCAGGGACTTTTGATGCTGGATAACGAACTGGCGGCGAGGGTTTTCGTCCCCCCTGCGGTAACCGCCGCGTAAATGGGAGATCTTCCTCTTTGAAAAAGGGGGGAGGGGAGATGGATTTTGCCGGGGGCGCTACAGGGCGCAGGTGGTCACTGGTTTAAATCCCTGATACTTTAGAGATGGTGATACAAATAGGGCCCGCTTGCGCGGGCCCTATTCTTTTGGGTCTGGCTGACTCTGTGCGTGCCCGGTGACCGTTAAGGCTTCTCGATCTTCGCCGTCTTCCTCTGCTCTGTGATGAACTGGTTAATGGCGGTTTGCACCTTCTCACCTTTCAGGAATTCGCTGATCCGCTCTTTCTGGCTGTTAAAACTCTGAGTTGAGGCTTCCTGCTTCTCGGTCAATTTGATGATGTGATAGCCGAAGTCTGTCTCCACCACCTCACTTATCTCTCCGGGCATCAGGGCGAAGGCTGCCTTCTCGAAGGGGGGCACCATTTGGCCGCGGCTGAAGGTGCCAAGGTCGCCGCCCTGGGCGCTGCTTGGGCAGGTGGAATCCGCCTTGGCGATAGCCTCGAAATCCCCGCCAGCCTTTAACTGCTTCCAGATGGCTTCGGCCTTCTCGCTTGCCTTCATGCGGTCTTCGGTGGAGGTTTCGTCATCGATGCCGATCAGTATGTGGCTCGCCCTGGCACTCTCCGGTTTCTTGAAATGCTTGTCCAGGTTATCATCGTAGAATTTTCGCGCCTCCAGGTCGGTGACGGCGGCCTTGGCTGCAAACCGCTTCTCGATGAAGTTGTTGATGAGGATGTCCTTGCGACTAAAATCCTGCATGTCCTGCGGGGTCATATCCACCCCCTTCATCGCCTGATCGAACTCTGCCTCGCTGCTGAACTTGGCCTTGTTCTGGGCGATTTTCTCCGCGACCAGCTTGTCCAGATCCTTCATCTCCAGCTTGGCAGCCTCCTGGTAGAGGAGTTCTGCCGAGATGAGTTGGTCGAGCGCTGCCGCTTGCGCCTGCTCCATGATCTCGGGCTCGAGAGGCTGCGGCACGTTGTTTTGTGCCAGCATCACTTTAACGGCGCGCTCCACCTCCAGCCGGGTAATGCTTGTCCCGTTCACCCGTGCCATAACGTCGTCCGGAGAGGTTTTGGGCTGCACCTTGGCCTGCTCTTGAGGCCGTTTCTTGCTCTTGGCCGGTTCCTTGGCCTTCACCTTTACTTCCGTCTTTTTCGTTGCCGCCTTTACCGGGGCCTCCGCCGCATTTACCGACCAGGCAGGTAGTGAAACGATGAGAAGTGCGGCAAGGATCGGTGCACCAGTTTTTCTGAAGGAAAACATGCAAATCTCCTTTATTTTTTCCGGGATAATATCACCGAATTTAGAATTTTCCAACCTCAAATGAAAGCTGCCCGGCCGCCTGTGGGGATTTTTTATCTTGGGGGTTTTAATGCGTCACGGAATATGATAAGAATACGGCAAGCTAAAAACCCGCGGTTAAATTTCCAGATCTAAGGAGCGATAGAACATGTCGAATAAAAGCGAACAGGCCGCACTCCTGGCTTTCCTGACCGGAGCCGCAGTGGCAGCAGGCGCCGCACTACTATTTACACCTAAGACCGGCCGCGAGGTGCGCGAGAGGTTGGCTGAGGCGAAGGAAGATGCGCTCGGCAAGCTGAAGCTGTGCGTCAAGGGTGCCAAGTATCGGGCCACCGGGAGCAAGGGTGATCCGCTGAACTATGACGGCGGCGACTGCTGGATTTAGCTGCTGGTCGGGGACTGGCAACTGCGGACTTTGGAGGGGCTATGGTCTGCCGTACTACTCCAGTCCAAGGTCGCGCTTTGCCGTTTCCAGGTACTCTTTTATCGCCAGTGCGCTTTCCATGCCGAGCACTTGGTCCGCGATCCGCCTCGCCTGCAGCAGTGAAGTGCGGCGGATCGCTTCTTTTATCCGCGGGATATTGGGGGCGGAGAGACTGAAGCTGCGGATGCCGAGCCCGATCAAGAGCAGCGCGCTGATCGGCTCGCCTGCCATCTCTCCGCAAACTGTGGCCGGCTTGCCTGCCCTGGCCGCCGCATCGGCCACCTTCTTGATGGAGTGCAGTACCGCCGGGTGGTGCGGGTCGTACCATTTTTTCACCCGCTGGTTGTTGCGGTCGCAGGCGAGCGTGTACTGGATCAGGTCGTTGGTCCCTATACTGAAGTAGTCCACCTCTTTGGCGAGCATCTCTGCGGCCATTACCGCTGCGGGAAGCTCCACCATGATCCCCACTCCGATCCCGGCGTCATATTCTTTTCCCTCCCGCGACAACTCCTCTTTCACCTCATCCAGTATCCGCCTGATGCAGCGCACCTCGTCCACGCCGGAGATAAGCGGAAACATCATGTTGCATTTGCCGTGTGCCGATGCCATCAGTATGGCTGCCAGCTGCTCCCTGAAGATATCCTCGCGGTCGAGCGAGATCCGTATCGAGCGCCAGCCGAGAAAGGGATTATCCTCCTTTGGGTGGGGGAAATAGCCGAGTCCCTTGTCGCCGCCTATGTCGAGGGTCCTGATGGTGACCGGGAGCCCGGGGAATCCCTCCAGCACCTTGCGGTAGATGGCGGCCTGTTCCAGCCTGCCCGGGAAGCTGTTTCTCGCCATGAACGGGAACTCGGTCCGGTACAGTCCCACTCCTTCGGCTCCATGCAGGTGCGCCACGCGCAGATCGCTCAAAAGCCCGATATTCGCTAACAGCGCCACCCGGCAGCCGTCCGTGGTCTCGGCCGGGAGATCGCGGATCCCCTCGAGCGCGCGCTGCTTCAGGTCGTACTCCCCCTGCAGTCTTTCGTATTCGAGCTTGATGCTCGAGTCCGGGTTCAGATATACGCATCCCGAGGTGCCGTCGACGATCAGCTCGCTCCTCACCCCTACCTGCTTTAGCAACCCCTCCACGCCGAACACCGCCGGGATGCCGAGTGCGCGCGCCATGATGGCCGCGTGGGCGTTCAGGTTCCCCTTCTCGGTGGCGATGCCGATCACCTTGCCGTGATCCATGACGGCGAGGTCCGAGGGGAGCAGTTCGCGCGCCACGATGATCCTGTTTTCCCGCAGTTTCTCGTGGCTTCTCTGGTTCCCGTTCAGGGAGTCGCAGATCCGGCGGCCGATGTCCTCCATGTCGGCGGAACGCTCGCGCAGGTAGGGGTCTTCCATCCTGGAGAAGGCGTTCACGTAGTCGTTCACCACCTGGTTCACAGCACGCAGGGCGCTCAGGCCGTCGTCGATCAGGGTAGTGATCTTGCCGATGAAGCCGCGGTCCTCGAGGATCATCAGGTGGCTGTGGAAGATCGCCGCGTCCGCCTCGGAGAGGATCTCGCCCACCCGTTTCTCCAGGTAGATGGTCTGGATGCGCGCCTTCTCCAGCGCGAGCAGGAACCTTTTATGCTCCTCGGCGCGCGGGCGGGCGCGCTCCAACACCCCCTCCTCGCGCGCGCCGCGGTTTAGCACGGAGACCTTTCCGGCTGCAAATCCCGGCGCTATGCCGATTCCCGTCAGCACGGTCTGTCGCGTGCTTAGGCCCTTGCCGCGCCCGGAAACCTTCAGCACCCCGCTTTTCTTGAGCCGCTCCACTTCGGCCGCGTAAAAGGCGCGCTCCTCCTCCTTCTTCCTTATGGAGTCGAGTAGTTTGGCGTTAGAGACGATGCTGGAGATCTGCCAGGCGATGGTGGAGACGGCGCTGATCTCCTGGGGGGTGAAGGTGCGCGCCTCGCGGTTCTGGATGACGATGACCCCGATCGGGTTTTTCCTCTCGAAGAAGGGGACCCCCAGAAAGGAGAGCACCTTCTCCTCTTTGGTCTGGCGGAAATACTTGTAGCGCGGGTGACGCGGGGCGTTGTCGGTCGCAACCACGTCGCGCTGTTCCAAAGCCAGGCCGGTCAGTCCCTCGGAGATCTTCATGGTGATGCCGACCGAGAGCCTGGAAAGCCCGCGGGTCGCGTGCAGCCTCAGCGTCTCGCCATCCTCCTCCAAGAGGTAAATGGAGCAGACATCGGAGGCCATCCTCTTTGCCACCAGGTTCACGATGTTGTCGAGGGTCTCCTGCAGGTCGTGGGAGTGCAGGATCAGGGCGCTGATGTCTTCCAGAGTCCTAAGTCCCAGTTTTTCCCCGCTCTCCTCTGGCATGGTCTTCCCCCTTGCGTGTGATTTGGGCATTATAGATGGGTAAAACAAAATGGGAAACGTTTTAATGCTATTTTAACAGCTCTGCAGTTGGCAAAGCCGGCCCATCTCTGCTATAGTGTGCGCCAATGATAAACTGTAAAAGCGCGGAGGTGGCAATGGGAACAACTTATGACGAGACGCTGGCAAACGGCATAGTCCTTATGGAGTCTGGGGAATACGCCAAGGCCGTAGAGGCCTTCAAGGGGTGTCTTAGCCTTGAGCCCGACAACGCCGAAGGGTACTTTTACCTGGGCGAGGCACTTTCCGAATCCGGTCAGGCCGATCAAGCGGTAGCCGTGCTGCAAAAAGGGCTGGTGCTTGCCCCGGAGGACCTGGACGGCTTGACCGCCCTGGGCGACGTCTACTTTGAATCGGGCAAACACAAGGATGCCCTTGCCTGTTACCGGAAGGTGACGGAACTGCAGCCCAAGGATTGCGACGGCTATGTCAGCATGGGACTGGTGTATAACGCCATGGAGCGGGCTGAGGACGCGCTGAAGTCGTTTGAGAGGGCTCTCGAGCTCGATCCGGCCAACGTGTTCGCCCTGAACGCCATGGGGGATCTCTACTACGGGCTTGGGGAGAACGACAAGGCGATCGCCGCCTATCACAAGGGGATAGAAATCGATCCCGACGACGCGACGGCCCGTTTCAATCTGGGGGAGCTTTACTACGACATGGACGATCTGGAGGCCGCCGAGCGGGAGACCCTGGAGGCGATCCGCCTGGATCCGGAATTCACCATGAGCTACCTGACCCTCGGCAACATCTGCATCGACGAGGACCGGATGGCGGAGGCCATAGGCTATTTCGAGAGCTACCTGAAAAAAGAACACTCCCCCCAGGCGCGCGAGATGATCGCCGAGGTGAAGGCGGTAGTCGAGGGGCTGAAGGAAGAGCTGCGCGGCTGAAAGAAAGCCTCACCTCCTGGCAGGCTCCCGGGGAGCCAGGCACGGGCGTGAGATGACCGGTTATGGAAAAGGGGGCCTCGCGGCCCCCTTTTTTAATCCAGCCGCTATTTCTGCAGCTTGGCAACGATCGCCTGCACCACGTGGTGCGCGTCGTTCACCGCCGTGTAGATCAGGTTCGGGTGCCTCTCCTCCTGGATCGCCCCCTTGCTGATCCGCATGTAGGAAGGAGATATGGCGCCGCCGATCACGTAGACCCCTTTCCTTGTCGACTCGAAGTCGGAGGTGAGCAGCAGCAGCCGGTCCCCCTCCTTGGCCACCTGGCACACCCCCTCGGCACAGGCGATGGTCTGCACGCCGATGTTGTCGTAGATGGAGAGCGGCCCCTGGCTGCCGATGCAGGCAATCACGTTCTTCATCGGGAAGCTCATCGCGTGGTAGCGCTCGATGCCGCCCGGCGACTTGTCCTCGCTCACCCGGATCACCAGCCGGTCCACCCCCTCGTCGTCCACCTCGCCGATCCTGGGGGTTGCCCCCGGCAAGAGCCGGATATTGCCACCCAGCAGGATCTCCTCCCCGAGTCTTTGCGCGGTCTCCTTGTTCACGTCGAAGGTCTCGGCCATGTGCGCCCAGTAGACCGGCTCCTTGTCGTTCACCGTGCGCTTCTCTTTCAGGATGGAGATGATCACGTCGGCCGCGCTGTTGCCTCCTCCGATCACCAGGGTGCGCACGCCGATGTACTTCTTCGGGTCGTCCAGTCCCTTGGCGACCATCTTGGCGTCGCCGTAGACAGAGAGTTCCTTCGGGATCGAGCTGCCGAAGGCGAGCAGCACCTTTCTGGCCAGGTACGCTCCCCGGGAGGTGGTGACCTTCAGGAATTCCCTGCCGTCCTCGATGTTCTCGAACTGGGTCTCGGTCAGCACATTCAGCCCCTCGTGCTGGACGAAGTGCTGCACGTACTGTATGTACTTCTCCACTGTGACAGGCTTGTCGGGCGGGCGCAGTTCCTCGACGAGGAACGGTTCCGGGTTGTCCTTGGGTTTTGAGGGGTAGACGTTCTTTCCTTCAGGGTAGGTGTTTGCTATCCCCTGGAATACTGCCTTGCCCGACTCCATCAGCAGATGGGAGAGACCGTTTTTGTGGCACAGGTAAGCGGCAGCGATACCGCCGGGACCGCCGCCGACTATTATCACATCGTACTTTTCGTTCATGGCTGACCTCTGAAAGGCATTATTGACGACCGTTCAACTATACACGCATAGGTGTTGGCTATCAAAGCATAAAAAAACATCATCCTTGGCAAATGGCGCTGTTAGTGTAGTATATATGGCAGCCGAAATCACAAGGACGGGAAAGGGAGGATGCTTATGTCAGATAGAGAGAATAATGCAATGGTCGGGGCTCTGATGCTGGTAGCCGGAGGTCTTCTGGGCGCCGGCATCGCGCTCCTGTACGCCCCGCAAAGCGGTGAGAAGACCCGCAAGGGGCTCGCCCGCTATGCGAAGAGGGCTCAACGGAGGACAGTTGAGGCCGTGGAGGCTGTGGAGGATTTTTCCGAGCAGGTGAGCGATATGGCCGAGTCGGTAGGCGAACGCGCCTCGGAGATCCTGGAAAAAGGGAAGGATATGGCCTACGGCGCCAAGAAGAGTCTTTTGAAGGCGATCCAGGACGGCGAATCGCGTCTGGAGAAGGAGAGGGCGCGGCTCAGCAAGATGATAGGGTAGGGCTTTCAGGGCGCGTGCAGGGCGATGTCCCCGTACCAGGCGGTCGCCTCGTCCTGCGTGTCGTCCGTGTCGGTCATGATGGCAACCCCCCCGAGCAGGGGGGGCTCTTCTCCGAAAATCCTCTTGTAGTCCTCGTAGACGTTTCTCTCCTCGAAAACCCAGCTCCCGGCCTTCTGGTTGCCGCTTTCCACTGCCACTATGACGGAGTTCGCCGTGTAGGGACTGACGGCGTCGCTCCCCTTTGGCATCCTGGCGGCCCAGACGTAGTTGATCGCCCGCATCCTCCAGAATAAGGTGCGCGGAAAAACCACGTAGACCCGGGCGGCGAAGTCGTCCCCGCTTTTCGCCCTGATCTCCTCCCGCTTTAGCACGTGATCGATGCGCCAGCTCCAGCGCAGTTTCTGGTACTTGCGTGTGTCGACCGAGATCTTCTTGACCTTTCCGGACGCCCCCCTGACGCTGTGCGCTTTCAGCGCGCCGTCCTCCAGTGTGTAGCTGGTCTTTCCCTTAAAGGGCTTGTCGGTCCAGCCTGAGAGATCCGAGGCGCTGAAGCGCCCGACCTGAATGTCTGAGCCGGAGGTGGCCCCGACGGCCAGCATGACCGCTGCAATCAAGAGCTGGTTCAGCATGGATTTTCCTTTCCCGGCTGGCGCCGGTTGTCTAGGCCCGGCCCCAGCGGTTCTTGCTGCCCCGCCTTCTGGACAAAAAAGGCCCCGCCTGTGAGGGCGGGGCCTTTTCTTCTTCCGGCTAGAGCCCCTTGCCGGTCAATTTCACCAGGGCTTCCATGTACTTGTCGGCGGTCTTTTTCACGATCTCTTCGGGAAGAGGCGGTGCGGGCGCGGTCTTGTCCCAGTCCAGCGTCTCCAGGTAGTCCCTCAGGAACTGTTTGTCGAAGGAGGGCTGCGGCCCGCCAGGCTGATACCCCTCTTTCGGCCAGAAACGGCTGGAATCGGGGGTCAGGCACTCGTCGATGATGATCAATTCGTCCTGGTAGATGCCGTACTCGAACTTGGTGTCGGCGATGATGATCCCCTTCTGGTCGGCAATCCCGCGCGCCTTCTCGTAGATGGCGAGGGTCGCCTCCCGCACCTGGCCGGAGATCTCGGCGCCGCAAAGCTCCGCCATCGCCTCGAAGGAGATGTTCTCGTCGTGGGTGCCGAGCTCAGCCTTTGTGGAGGGGGTGAAGATCGGTTCGGGGAGGCGGTCCGACTCCTTTAACCCTGCCGGCAGCTTGATGCCGCAGATGGCGCCGGTCTGCTGGTAATCTTTCCAGCCCGACCCGGAGAGGTAGCCGCGCACGATGCACTCGGCTAAAAGCGGCGTCGCCTTCTTCACCAGCATGGAGCGCCCGGCCAGGATCTCCGCATACGGCTGGCACTCCTTCGGGAAATCGGCAACCTCGGTCGAGATGAGGTGGTTTTTGATGATCCCCTCCATCTCGCGAAACCAGTAGGCGGAGATCTGGGTCAGCACGTACCCCTTGTTCGGGATGCCTTCGTTCATGATGACGTCGAAGGCCGATATCCTGTCGGTGGTGACGATGAGCAGCGTCTCCCCGAGGTCGTAGATGTCGCGCACTTTTCCGCGGGCGGCAAGTTTCAGGCCGGGGAAATCGGTGGTAAGAACCGGTGTGGTCATGTGCTTTCTCCTTAAGTTTAATTCGAACGCGTTTGGCGTGAAAAGTGAAAGGTGAAGGGTGCACCTGCACCCTCCACCTCGCTCTGCATAACTGTCGTTGTCTGAAATCTGCCGGCTAGTCGCTCAGCACGGCCGGATTGATCTCGATTTTTGCCTTCGCCCTCAACTCCTTAAGCCAGGTATCCAGCGCCGCCTGCTGCTTCTTCGGCAGCAGTTCCTTTTTGATAGTTTCCGAACTCTTGGCGAGTTCCGCGGTCGGGGCTTCGGTCCTTGCCTTAAGTTTCAACGCGTACCAGCGGTCAGCAACCTTGACGACATTCTTTGCAACCGGTGCGGCGCTGGTGAGCGTGAAGGCCAGCTCCATAAGCTCTGGGGAAGTTCCGATTCCCGGGATGCTGCCTGCGGCGGAGTAGCCGAAGCTGCCGGTCTCCTTTGCCTGAGCTGTCCCCTTGGCGAGCTCGCCCAGGGCCTCCTCGGCCTTTTTCCTGGCCAGCTCGGCCGCTTTTACCTCAATCACCTTCTGCTCGATGGCGCCCCTGATCTGGGCCAGCGGCGGCACCGCCGCCGGTTTTTTCCCGGTGACTTTCAAAAGGTAGATCCCTCTGGAGGTCTCAACCGGTCCTCCCAGCTCGCCCTCTTTGAGGGTGAAGGCGCGGGTGATGAGCGCGGTCTCGCCGGCCAGGGCAGCCGCCGGTGCCTGCGGGGTGAAGAGCGGTGTTTTCCCGACCGTGGCTCCCAGGGACGCCGCTGCCGCCTCCAGATCTGACTTGTCGCGGAACCTGTTCGCCGCATCGGCGGCTTTCTCGTAAGCCTCCTTGCCCGCCTTCTGCTTCAGGGCGTCAGCCGTAGCCTTTTCCTTCACTTCGGCAAACGGGAGTATACCACCTTTGTCCTGGTAGCGGTCGATGTTCTTCTGGTAGTAGGTCTGCGCTTCCTCGGGGGAGACGGTCACCTTGGAGGCGAACTGGTCGGGGGTGACCAGGGCGTAAGCTATGCTTACCTGCTCGGGTGTCTTGAACTCCTGCTGGTGCTCCTGCAGATAGCTGGTGAGCTCCTGGTCGGTGGGCTTGATGCCCCCTTTTACCTCGGCCGGGGAGAAGGAGACGAACTGCAGCTGCACCTTCTCGTTTTGCTTCTTGAAGGCCTGCAGTACTTCCTGGTCCGAGACCTGGGCCGCATCCTTCACCTTGTTGCGGGCCTTTTGCACCAGCAGGTCTTCCTGCTGGGCCTCTTCGAACTCCTTCGGGGTCATCCGGTTCGCCTGCAGGGTCTGCTGGTACTGAGCGAAGTTGAAGGCGCCGTCCTTCTGGAAGGCCGGTACCTTGGCGATCTCGGCGGCCACCTCGTCCTTGGTCACCTTTATCCCCATCTGCTTGGCTTCCTTGCGGATCAGCACGTTGTCAACCAGGCCGTCAATGGTCATCTTCTTGATGCCCATCTGCTTTTCCATTTCAGGGGAGAGCGAGCTGCCGTAGATCTGCTCGTAAATCCCGCGGGTGCGGTAGTAGCTTTTCTGGAACTCGTCGAGGGTGATCTTGGTCCCGTTCACAGTTGCCGCGACACCGGTCGGGCCGCTTTCGTCGCCGGTGCCCGAGACGAGAAAGACTGTACCTACGAAGGAGAGTACGATTAGTGCGAAGACCAGCTTTATCAAAATAGACTGTTTGTACTTTCTCATTATGCCAAGCATCGCGGTTTCGACTCCTTTTTTGCTAATAGTATCGACTCTGATGTTTGAGAGAAGAGTTGCGAATAATAATATAAGTTAATTGCAAAAGCAACAGGAGAATGGGCCCCGATCCCGCTAGATCCAGTGGCTGCAATTATCGTTGGTGCCGGTTTTCTTTCTTGCAGGGGTGAGGAGATTTTGCTATATTTTGCCTTTTAACGGGCGCAGCTGGACCGGAGAGTAACAATTAAAGGAGTTTACCGATGCTTAAGATTTTCGATGCCCTGTTCGGCATGTTTTCTAATGACCTCGCCATCGACCTTGGCACCGCCAACACCCTCGTCTACCTGAAGGGGAAGGGGATCGTTGTGCGCGAGCCGTCCGTGGTGGCCGTGCAGAAAATGCAGAACGGGCAGCAGAAGGTGCTGGCCGTCGGCATGGAGGCGAAGAAGATGCTCGGCCGCACCCCCGGCTCCATCACCGCCATCCGCCCGATGAAGGACGGGGTGATCGCGGATTTCGACATCACCGAAGAGATGCTGCGCTATTTTATCCACAAGGTTCACAACAGAAAGACCCTGGTCCGCCCGAGGATTGTCATCTGTGTCCCCTCCGGGATCACCCAGGTGGAAAAGCGCGCGGTCAAGGAATCGGCCGAGTCGGCCGGCGCCCGTGAGGTCTACCTGATCGAGGAGCCGATGGCGGCGGCAATCGGTGCGGGGCTTCCCATCACGGAGGCCTCGGGGAACATGATCGTTGACATCGGCGGCGGCACCACGGAAGTGGCGGTCATCTCGCTTGCCGGGATCGTCTACACGAAGAGCGTGCGGGTGGGCGGAGACAAGATGGACGAGGCTATCGTCCAATACATAAAAAGGAAATACAACCTGCTGATCGGCGACCGCATGGCCGAACTGATCAAGATAGAAATAGGCGAGGCTTATCCGGGGACGGAACTACTCCATATGGAAGTGAAGGGACGAGACCTCGTTTCGGGGATTCCTAAGACTACCGAGATCGACTCCAATGAAATCCGCGAGGCGCTCTCCGAGCCGGTGACGGCGATCGTGGACGCGGTCCGCAACTGCCTGGAGCGCACTCCTCCCGAGCTTGCCGCGGACCTGGTGGACAAAGGGATCGTGCTAGCCGGCGGCGGCGCGCTGTTGCGAAACCTCGACGTGCTGCTGCGCGAGGAGACCGGACTGCCGGTAGTCACCGCGGAAGATCCGCTCTCCTGCGTGGTGCTAGGCTCCGGTAAGGTGCTGGATGAACTGGCCCTCCTGCGTAACGTTGCAGTTAGCTCCTAATAGTACCGTTTTCTGTCATTCCGGCCGCCGGGTCTGAGGGATTCATTATGGCAGATGCAATCATAGACATCGTGGTACCTGTCTGGAACAGGCCGAACGAGACCCGTAACTGTCTGGTCAACCTGATCAACAACACCCCGAACGCCCGCTTCGTCATGTTCGATAGCGGCAGCGAGAGGGAGACCGAAAAGCTGCTGCAGGATTTTGCCGACGGCCTGGACGACCGGGCGCTGCTCATGCGCGAAGACAGCAATATCGGCTTCGTGCGGGCAGTCAACCGCGGTCTGGAGAGAAGCGAAGCCCCTTACCTCGCCCTGGTGCGCAACACCACCCAGGTCAGCTCCGGCTGGCTTGACCCGCTTTTGACGTTTGCCTCGGCACACCCCGAGGCGGGGATTCTGCTGCCGTGTCTTACGCCGGAGCAGGCCCGGTACCTTGGCCCGATCGAGGTGGCAAACGCCTCTTTCGCCGCCATGGTGGTCACCAGGCGGCTCTTCGACCAGATCGGCGGCTTCGACGAGGGGCTGGACGGAGGGCTCTGGTGTCTGCGGGATTATACCCGGCGCGCCTGTGCCAAGGGTTTTTTCACTCACCGGGTCCCGGGACCCGTGGTAGCACATCAGCAAGAGGTGCTGCTCGGTTCCGAGCGCCGGCGGCAGGAGACCCTGCAGCGGACCCTTGCCGTCTTCCAGGGGCGCTGGGGAGAGGGGCGAAGCTACCTGATCCATGTGCCGAAGGATGTCGAGCTCGATCTTTTGGGGCAAAAGCTGGAGCTGCTCAGGCAGGGTGCGCGGCATGGTGACAGCTATACCATTTTGCTTTCGGCGGCGCTGTACAAGGCCGCCCGGCAGGCGGGCTTTCGCCTTCTGCATGAGCATATCCGCCTGGCAGCGCTCCCCAGGCTAGCCGGGAAGGCCGGCCGCCGTCGGGTTTTTGAGCGCATCATGGCTGAGACTCCCGGTACCGTACCGGTGGCAGCAATCGACGGCATCGCCTTTCCCTGGAGCGATGCGTATCTCACCTTCACGGAACTCTGCGAACGGATCAGGCTTGCTCGTCCGTGAAGTCCGCTCCCCTGTTTTGGCCGGTCGTCTGGAAGCTTAAGGAGTGTCGATGATAGAAGAGATAAGGTCGCAGTTAAAGAGCCACCGCGAGGTGATGGCGGCGCTTGAGCAGGAGCTGAGCCCTGCCATAGAGAGCACCGTTTCGCTGCTGGTCAGGGCCTTTAAAGACGGCAACAAGCTGCTCGTGATGGGTAACGGCGGCTCGGCAGCCGACGCCCAGCATCTGGCTGCGGAGATGGTCGGACGCTTCAAGCTGGAGAGGCCGGCGCTTCCCGCCCTGGCCCTCACCACGGACAGCTCGATCGTGACCGCCATCGGCAACGATTACGGCTTCGAGCGTATCTTCTCGCGCCAGGTCGAGGCGCATGCTGTGGCAGGGGACGTGGTGATAGGGATCTCTACCAGCGGCAATTCCCCGAACATCCAGCTCGCCCTGGAAATCGCCGGCATCCGCGGTTGCCGCACGGTCGCACTGCTCGGCAAGGACGGCGGCAGCATCAAGGCGGTGGCTGAGCTTGCCATGGTGGTTCCGAGCAACGACACGGCGCGCATCCAGGAAGGACATATCGCCATCATCCATATCGTTTGCGATCTGGTGGAGAAAGCGCTCTTCAAGCCTGCCGCCTGAGGAGACCAGAGGTGTTAATGGGCAAGAACAGAGCGGTCTTTCTTGACAGGGACGGCACCATCAACGTCGAGGTGCAATACCTGAAAAGGGTCGACGATTTTCAGTTCATTCCCGGGGTGCCCTGGGCACTCAGGCGTCTAAAGGAAGCCGGGTTCCTCCTGGTGGTGGTTACCAACCAGTCCGGCATCGGGCGCGGCTATTACGACGAGGCGGCGCTCGCCTCGATTCACAGTCACATGCACGCGGACCTGGCCACCTTCGGCGCCTCCATTGACGCCTGCTATTTCTGTCCGCACCACCCGGAGCACGCAACTGGCGACTACCGCATCGAGTGCGCCTGCAGAAAACCTCTGCCCGGCATGCTGCAGCAGGCGGCCCGGGATCTGGATATCAATCTCGCCTCCTCATTCATGATCGGCGACAAACTCGCCGATGTGGAGGCCGGTATCAATGCAGGTTGTACTTCGCTTTTGGTATTGACCGGGTACGGCAGCACTCTGGCAGCCGGTCTGCCCGAAGGGGTGCGCGCCTACCCCGACCTGCCTTCGGCAGCCGAAGCGATCCTGACGCTGGAGGTCTGCGCAGGACCGAGATAACCCCCTACTAACACGCTCTACAGGCCGCTCCCGTCGATCATTTTTCGATGCGAGCGGCCTTTTTTGTGGCTTCGCCTGGAAAGCGAGAGCCTCGGCGCCAGATAATCACGATTGCCCAAAAGGCCCTTGACTGTAAATGTGAACGCTCATAAGGTAGCAAGGAAGGCTTTGCAAGGGCCATAGTTTTTTATTCCCCAGGAGGCCGCGATCTATGGAGCCCTATTTTCAGATATTTCCGGATCTGCACGACCCGGTCCTGACCCTGGTTCTGAAAAAAAAGACCGGGTCCGTACCCAGAGGGACCTACGGCTTTATCGAGTGTTACTGCACCGAGCCCGAGTGCGACTGCCGCCGGGTGACGCTGCTGGTGCTCAACGAAAAAACGAAGCAGAAGGCGGTCATCTGTTTTGGCTTTGACCAGAAAGGTCCCATGGCCGGCCCCTATCTGGACAGCTCGAACAGCCAATCCCCCTATGCACCCGAGCTGCTGGAGTTTTTTGTCGACTCGCTCAATTGCAAGCCTGATTGGCTCGACCGCATGTACCGCCAGTATCGAAGCGTACGTGAAATGGTGGACGGAAAACCGTACCGCGCCCGCCCCTTTCCGAAACCAGGCCTGATAGTCTATCGCGTGATGCCGCCTCCCGACCTGGAGGCGGAAATCAAACAGTCGCTGAAAAAGCTGCGAACCTCCTCCCGGGGGGCGCCTCCGGCTCGAAGCGGACCAAAGAGCGGCCCGCCGGCTCACAGGGAGCTGTTGACCGAAGCAATGTCTACAGGCCGCCGGCCCTCCCAAAGCGGAGCGCGAGGTATGGCCTACTTTGTTGAGCGTTACCGGGAACTAGGCACCAGCGGTCCCGTTGCCAATCTCTTGTCGGTTCAGGACGAACTCAGGCAGTACCTGGCTGCCGACGAGCTGGCCGGGGAGCAGTTGGCCGCACTGCTTCCCGCGCTTTTCCAGCAATCGCCGGAGGACGACGAAGGGATCGATGCCGGGCTGCGGCTCTTGTTCGACACGCTGGACGTTTTGCGGATCGAACTGGAGTGTCGCCGGCCCCGCGCCAGAGAGCGGATGGAAAGGTTTCAGAGGGCGCTGGCAGAGCGCATCTTCATGGAGAACGAGGACCTGGACCTCTGCGCTGCCGTCTCCAGTATCGTGCTGCAGAGTCGCGTTGAGATTTTGCCTGTGCTGCGGGAGGCGAACAGCTGGATGCTGCAGGCAGGGGCTGCCCGCTCCGATCTGCACGACCTGCCGGGCGAGGAGGTCCTGGCCGGTGTCTCCAGAAGCCTAGAATCAATGGGGGTGACTTCCCCCTTCGAAGGGGCCCAGGAGATGCTACAGCTGTTCGCCATGAACGAGCCGGAAGTCCAGACAGCGCTGGTAGCGGAGATGCTTCACGCAGGCAATCCCTTTCTGTGCGAAATAGCCGCTTTGCTGCTCTTTCATCATGAACCCGAGGTGCATCTCGGGGTGTCGCGACTGCTGGCCGCGGCGGACGGGCGCTGTTTCGCCCCGCAGACACTGCGGCGGCTGATAATTTCTCGCAACTGGTTTGCCGGGGAGATCAGGAAAAATCTGGACCATGCTGTCACCAGCGCACGAAAGGGGCGCGTCGAGTGTGCTCCGCTTGCCAGCCCCCCTGCCATGACTGTCTATGCCTCCTGCATCGACGGCGCCGGCGCCCAGTCTTTTCAGGTCGTCGTTCCCGCCGGCAAGGTCCATTCCAGCTGCTCCATACTGCTCAAGCAGGGGGAGGGGGTGGCAGACGCCTTCGTCGTCTGGTTTAAGACCAGGCGCGAACTGAACGATTTTCTCACCCTGCTGAAAAAAGCCTCTTTCATCGAATCGACCCCGCACTATCTCGATGAACGTGTTTGTCAGGCGCTCTCGGAGGGGGCCAGCCGGCAAAGCGCACCCAATTGCCGGCTTTTGCAGATAGCCGAACTGCTGGGGCGCGACCGCTGGAGGACCACGCTGTTCGATGCGCGCTGGGAGTTGCGGCAATTGCGGGAGGAGCTGTCAGCGCGCCAACCGAAACTCCTTGATGAGCGGGAGTACCTTGCTGCCCTGGAGGAGTCGGCAAGCTGGCACCTGGCCGCGCCGGTCTTTTCTTCCTGGTTTGAGGAAGACGATATGGTAGATCGGGAGATCGAGAACTCGCGCGGGAAAAGGAGATCGGTAAGCGCTAGAGCGGCAATTGAGCGCATCCACCAGGTTGTTTTGGAAGGCCGGCGCGCCGTCTGGCTAGAGCGGCTCGTGTTGACCGCGCTCTGGCTCAAGTCCTCGCCAAGGGCCCCCTTTGCCTGGCACCGGGTCTTCCATGTGGCGCAGGCCGTCTCCGACCAGAAGGTAGCTCTCAGGGATATTCCGCTGATGCTGAATGTGGCAAGGCTCAGTTTCGACGCGTACCTCAAGCGCAGAAAAACCGGCAGCGGCAGAATTGGAAACCGTCCGTGACGGAGGTGTCGCCCGCACTGTTTCCGCTTCTTTTCCTGACAGGTGCAGTGGCCGGCCTGATCGACGCCATTGCCGGTGGAGGCGGCCTCATTACCATACCGGTGCTTTTGGGCATCGGCCTGCCGCCACAGTATGCACTTGGCACCAACAAGCTGCAGGCCACCTTCGGTTCGGCCTCCGCCATGGTCCATTTCGTTCGCGCCGGTACCGTCAATATCCGCGACGCCTGGCCAGGGGTCATCTGGACGGCGCTGGGAGCGGTCCTTGGCGCTTACACGGTGCAGCAGATAGACCCCGGCTTCTTAAAGCTGTGCATTCCGTTTCTGCTTCTTTTGATACTCTGTTACACCATATTTTCTCCTGAACTTGGCGCCGAAGAGGTTCACCCCCGCATGTCCAGGAGGGTCTTCTACACATGCTTCGGCCTGTTACTCGGCTTTTACGACGGCTTCCTCGGGCCCGGGACCGGCTCTTTCTGGGTGATCGCGCTCATGCTGGGTCTCGGGCTCGACATGCGCAAGGGGACCGGCTACACCAAACTTTTCAACTTCGTGAGCAATATCGTCTCACTGGTGGTCTTTGCGGCAGGAGGGCATGTGCTACTCTGGGCGGGACTGGTAATGGGGGCAGGGCAGGCGGTTGGCGCCAGGCTTGGCGCGCGGCTGGTGATCAGGAAGGGAACCGGGTTCATCCGCCCGGTTTTCATCTGCTCCGTGCTGGCCGTGACGGCCAAACTTTTCTATGATATCTACCGGTGACCGGCTTATCGGAACCGAGTGCTCGTTTGATCCTCCTTCTTCCGGCCGGCAGCTCGGCTCTTGGTCGTGCCGACCGTTTCTCGCATTCCTGCTGCTCCCTGCTTTTATGCGTGCAACTTCTGCTTTCGGGTTGTATGGTGTTGGCTAAAAAGCCGTTGACTTGCTTTCAGAGATTCCCGACTTTTGGAGACTACACAGGTGGCGGATTCGGTTATCCCACTCATGCTGTTGATCGGCTTGTCCCTGGGGCTTGGTACCGGCTTTATCATGCATCGCTCGGATTACTGCGTAGCCGGGATGTTTCGGGACCTCTTCCTTTTCAGGTCGCTCCTTAAACTGCGCACCCTCTGGCTGCTGGTCGTCATCAGCATGGTGCTGTTCGAAGCGGCAGGTCAGCTGGCACTGCTCCCAAGCTACCCCTTCCCCCTGATCGGTTCCGCGTCCCTGGCTAACGTGATCGGCGGCTTTTTCTTCGGCGTCGGCATGGTCCTCGCCGGAGGATGCGTCGCCGGCACTTTGTACAAGATGGGGGCCGGCAGCACGCTTAGCGCCGTGGCCTTTGTCGGGCTTATCGCAGGGAGCGCCCTCTACGCCGAATTCCATCCCTGGTGGGTCTCCGTGGTCGCCGCGACCACCGTTTTCCAGGGGAAAGTCACCGTTGCCGAGATCCTCGGCATCACTCCGCTTCCCCTGGTGATAGCTGTAACGCTCGTCTCTTCCTACTATTTCCGCCGCTGGCATAGGCAGGGGGGATGGACACGGGCGAGCCTCACCCCCGGCAGCCTGCAGCCATGGAAAGCGGCTCTGCTCCTTTGCCTGATAGGTCTCACCTCCTATCTCGTCATCGGCATGCCTTTGGGAATCACCACCGGGTTTGCCAAAATAGCCGGATATCTCGAATCCGTGATCTGCAGCGCCCACCTGTGGGGCCTTGCTTATTTTAAAACTCTGCCGCTCGACTACCGGCTGCCGATGACCGGCAGCCGGCTAGTGGGCGGCCCTGGCCCGCAGCTGGACGCGATTGCCCTGATCCAGCTTCCGGTCATTGTCGGAATCGTGCTCGGGGGTGCCCTGTCCGCCGGCCTGCTAAAGGAATTCCGGCTCCAGGTGAAGCTGCCCTGGCGCCAATATCTCTCCGCGGCCGCGGGAGGCGTTGTCATGGGGCTCGCCTCCCGCATGGCGTCTGGCTGCAACATCTGGCATCTCCTTGGCGGGTTACCGATCCTGGCCGCCCAGAGCGTGCTATTCCTGGCTGGATTGCTCCCTGGCGCCTGGATTGGAAGCCTGCTGGTTTCCAGGGTGGTGATAAGATGACGAGTCTCGGGGGGGGCTCCCCGACCAGGGAAGTCCCAGGTTTTCTACCATACTGTTTTTGCCTCGGCACCTCTTTTTTTCATGAAAGGACTGAAGTTTTTTCGACCATTCCCGATAAGGAGCAGTATGGAAAGCAACCTCTTGCCGCGGATCATCGAGTTAGACATATGCGGGCAAATCTGCCCCGCATCCCTGCTGGTAGCTCTTCGTGAGATGAACAGGAACATCTCCCAGTTAAAGGACGGCACCGTCCGGCTGGTCGTCAAAACGGACAACAGGGACGGCACCCATACCATCACTGAGGCAGCCAGCAACATGGGCTTGCAGGTCGAGTTGCGCAAAGACCGGCATTACTACGAAATTGTGGTCGGCAAAAATTAGCGTCACCTGTCTCACAGGAAATCTTTTCATCACACACAAGGGTTACCGATGAACAGCAACGAGGTTGATATCGCGCCGGGGCATGCCTGTCGCGAGGAGCTTCAGGAAAAAATCACCCGATTGACTCATGAAAATGAGGCCTTGCGGAATAAACTTGCCTCCAAGTGCAGTTACATACGCGAAAAGGTTGATCAGATGCTGGTCGTCATGGGCACTCTGCCGCTTAGGCCCGAAGAACTGGACGACGACACCCTGGTAGAACTGGACCCCATCGGCATAGTGGCTGATTCATTTATGCAGGTATTATCGCATCTTCATGAGACGAACAGTAGGCTCAGTATCGCCTATAAGGAAACTGCAGCCATCTTCGAGTCAGCGGGAGTCGGCATCCTGGTTCTTGACGACCGGATGCGTATCCAGTCCTTCAACAAAAGGCTCAAAGATTATTTCTTCCCTGATCTGGACGAGGCCGGCATCATCGGCAACACCTGCAGCAGCCTGATCTGTGAAGGCATGCCCCCCGCGGAGGGGTGCCTGTGTGAGCAGGTTTGCGCGACCAGAGGGACCGCCCGGGTAAGTTACCTCGATTATCATGGCCATTCTTATCACGCCGTCTTCACCCCGGTCTTGGACCAAGACGGCAAGATCGTCAATCTTTTGGGGATCTATCAGGACATAACCGATATAAAGGAAGGGAAGGAGGCGTTACGCAAAAGCGAGGAACGCTACCGCGACCTGTTTGAAAACGCCAGTGACATGATCCAGAGCGTCGGTCCCGACGGCCGTTTCATCTACGCCAACCGCGCCTGGCGGGAAACTCTCGGCTATAGCGAGGCAGAGATACCGGCCCTTGGTATCCTGGACATCATTGCCCCCTCGTACCATGCCCATTGCTGCGATCTTTTCCGCCAGGTCATGAAGGGAAAGGTCTTCAACCAGGTGGAGGTCACCTTTGTTGCCAAGGACGGGCGTGAAATCATCGTCGAGGGGAGTGCCAACTGCAACTTCGAGGACGGCAAGCCGACGGTCACCCGCAGTATTTTCCGGGATATCACGGCGCGAAAGCAGGTCGAAGAGGCGCTGGCCGCCGAAAAGGAACAGCTGGCGGTGACCCTGCGCAGCATCGGTGAAGGGGTGATAACCACCGATACGGCAGGCAGGATCATCCTGATCAACAAGGTTGCCGAGCTGCTGACCGGTTGGAGCCAGGAAGAAGCCTGCGGCCAGCCGCTGGACCAGGTATTTCAAAGTATCAGTGAAAAAACCGGCGAGCGCCGCGAGACGCCCGCCGGAAAGGTGCTAAGAACCGGTACAACGGTAAAGCTGGCAGGCCAGACCGCCTTGATCGCCCGGGACGGCGTCAAACGTATCATCGCCGATTGCGGCGCCCCGATCTGCAACAGCGAGGGCGCTATTATCGGTACCGTGCTGGTGTTTCGTGATATTACCGAGCAAATGATGCAGGAGGCTAACCAGCAGCGTGCCGAAAAACTCGAATCGGTGGGAATTCTTGCGGGGGGAATCGCCCACGATTTCAACAACATGCTCACCGGCATAGTCGGCAACATCTCCATCGCCAAAATGTACGCCGCCGGCAACTCCAGAATTTACGAACCGCTTATCGAAGCTGAAAAGGCCGGATTCCGGGCCCGCGACCTTACCCAGCAGCTGCTGACCTTTGCCAGGGGGGGGGCGCCGATCAAGAAAACCTCCTCCATCACCGAGATTCTGACCGATCTGTCTAACTTCGCCCTGCGGGGGTCGAACGTGCGCTGCTGTTTCTCCATTCCAGACGATCTCTGGCATGGGAATATGGATGCCGGGCAGATCAGTCAGGTGATCCATAACCTGGTGATAAACGCCAATCAGGCAATGCCCTGCGGTGGTCAGATTTTCGTCAACGCAGAAAACAAGGGAGTGACAGGTAACGACTGTCTGCCACTGCAAGACGGCAGTTATGTCCACATAAGCATCTGCGACACCGGTGCCGGCATAACTGCCGAAAACCTCCCGCGCATATTCGATCCCTATTTCACCACCAAAGAGAAGGGAAGCGGCCTGGGCCTGGCCAGTTCATACTCGATCGTCAAGAACCACGACGGCTGCATAACGGTCGAATCCAGACCGGGAGAAGGAACCACCTTCCATGTCTATCTCCCCGCTTCGCAGCAAAAGACGGCCATGACCTTCATTGAAAGGAGCGCGGCTGTTTCAGGTTCGGGGCGTATCCTGATCATGGACGACGAAGAAATGATTCGAGATATCGCAGGGGCACTTATCGGCCTGATCGGGTACAGCACGGGCTTTGCCGAAGATGGCGAGCAGGCGATTGCGCTTTACAGGGATGCCTTGGAGAAGAATGAACCGTACGATGCCGTCATAATGGACCTGACTATTCCTGGCGGCATGGGAGGTAAGGAAGCGATCAAACAGCTGCTGGCCCTTGACCCGAACGTCAAAGCCCTGGTCTCCAGCGGCTATTCAACGGACCCGGTCCTGGCCGATTACAGGCGTTTCGGCTTTCAGGGAGTGGTGCAAAAACCGTACGTACTGGAAGATCTGAGCAAAGCCCTGTTCGGCGTCTTAAACAAACCTTCCGGCCCCTCCTGACAGCGATCACTGCTAGAGAGCCAGAGCTCCGCGCCTTCCGCCCATCAGGTTTCGGCTTGTTTAACAGGCGCAGGAGTTTGACAGCAGGCTTTTCGTCCCCTTGTCCTGAATACTGGAGGGAGCAGCACTGCCGTGACATCTGTGGTCGCCGGGCGGCTGCACATGCTTAAATAACTAGATTTCCCTGATACTTCCTGCTTCATTCTCGCTGCCGATATTGATGGCCTCAAGCTCTTCCTCCAGATGGGCTATCATCTCGCCCACCTGCTGCAGGTAGAGGGCGGGCGGATTCACCAGGCCGCGCAGGGTCGAGTCCAGTCGCCTGGCCGCCGAGATGCTCGCCTTCAGCGGCGCCAGCGGATTTACTTCTTCCCGCAGGGAGGCCACCTCCTTGTACTTTTTCAGCACGGTGGGGTGGCTCCGTTCCTCCTCCACCACACTCTTTCTCAGGTCCCCGTACTCCTGCTCGGAGAATCCCTTCTCCTCCTTGGCCTTTCTCAGCAGATCTATGGAGCGATAATCCGGCAGCGGCTTCAGTTCTTCCCGCGCGCTCAAAAGCTGGGGCTCCTCCTTCTCCATGAACCGGTAGGCCATGGTCAGCTTCTCGGCGGTCCCGCGCTTGATCCTGATTTCCTGCACGCAGTACTCCTCGAAATTCTGGTAACCCCACTCGCGGAAACGCCCTTTTGTGCTGACCTGGAGCAGCTTCTCACCCAGTTCGACCCAGGAGGATTTGAACCGCTTTGCCTTGTCCAGCACTTGATAACGGTCCGAGCCCGGTTCCAACTGCTCCATTATGGTGTCAATGTGCCGCTCGCTGCTCGATTTAGGTGATTCTGGCATGGTAGGTCTCTCCATTTTCTTCCCTTGCTGATTGCGCTTTGCTGTGTCAGGAAATTAACAGAATCGGCAGCTGTTTTGAAGTTTATTTGTCTTGGATATCCAAAGAAATCGGGTTAAAATTTCCGTTCATTTAAAAATAGCTTGTCACCAATGGCTGTGAGATGATGCCCGGTGGCCAATAATGACTGGCTTTCTCCGACTGAGCCAATAATTTAAATAAGGGAGATATCGCCATGGAACAGCGCCTGACAGATATGGAAATGCTCATCATGCATCAAGGGCATGTCATAGAGCAGCTGAATGAAGTAGTAACCGGTCACCAAAGCACCATCGAGCGGTTGACCAAAGAGTTGAAGGTCATCAAGGAGCATATCCAGGGGATGAACTCCTCAGACAACAGGAGTGCCTCTGAAGAGGAGCCACCGCCCCATTACTGACCTGCCGGCCGAAGAGGGTATTATCGTGAGAAAAGTCATGCTGGGCGCGACCGGGCTGAGCATCAACCCGCTTGTCTACGGCACGCTCCCGCTTGGCCCCCTGCAGGCTACTGCTGATCGCCGACTTGCGAGCTGGCAAGCGACCTGCAGGACGGGATCATCGCCAGGACCGGGCACAGCTCGCTGTAGAAATGGAAAACCTGACTCGAACCCCGGGTTTCACGAAGGAGGATTTATGTCAGTTGAGCCCGGACGCTACCGGCATTATAAGGGCAGATACTATCAGGTGATCGGCACGGCCCGGCATAGCGAGACCGACGAGCTGCTGGTCGTCTACCGCCCCCTTTATGGCGAGGGGGGGCTCTGGGTGAGGCCGGAGCAGATGTTCGAAGAAGCGGTCACGGTCGAGGGGCGGAGCCTGCCGCGCTTTACCAGGTGCGGGGATGAGTGATTTGCCAGAAAAAATGTTCAGGCGCCGGCGCCTTTTTTCAAGCCTCTCCTGCCGGTAATCAGCGACCTCGACGAAATGGGGATCGGGAATGCAATCAGTCAGCGGTTTTCGCTCTCCGCTCCGGCATAGAGGGCGAAGTGACGGTCGGTAGTTTTTTTGTAGCCCTGGTAGCATTTCCCGGCGATCAGGTTGATCAGCGGATCGGAACAGCCATTCAGAAAGGCATAATTGTTGTTATCGTGCAGATGGTGCTTTGCGTGGTGGGGCTTCGCCAGCAATACCCCGATGCGCCCAAGGAACATCGCCGTGCCGGAGGTTGAACTGTGGCAGAGGTAGTGCGACACTTCCGCGACAGAAGAGAGTATGCCCAGATAAACCAGGATATGCACGAGAACCGGATTGGGTGCGGAGATGGCCAATGCCAGGGCAATTGCTGCCAGATAAACCGTCAGCCAGATCTTTGATCCAGTTTCGTTGAAATACACGACCGGCAGTGGATGCTTCCTGTACATGGGTGTTCTATGGTGCAGGTGGAATTGTGCTATCAGTGGGCCTGCCACTGAATCATACCGGTCGTTGTTGTCCATGATCATATGCACAAGCCCATTGACAAGGTCGGCCAAAACAAAAGCTGAAACAACCGAAAATATCTGCCAGCCGGCGCCTGTCGTGATGCCAGGCAGCAGACACAACAGGTAGATCTGCAAGGATATGTTTATAACGGAAATAAGGGTGCCCAGCAATTTGTAGCGTCTTTTGGTGTTGTACAACTCCATGGCGGCGTTGAACTGCTTTTGCTTTACTTTCAGATCCAGATCCAAGCTGTAGACTCCTGTGGTTAACTCTCGCCATTAAGCGAAATCCTTTGCATTTATCACGTTGCCGCTTCGCGTCCCGCTGATGCTCGCCAGGTATGCCTGCGCTACGCGTTCCGCAGGCATGCCGGAAGAGCCGTTCATCCCGAGTGCCTCCATGGTTTCCTTGACCCAGGGGGGACTCACTGCGTTGATGCGGACGCCGCGCGGCAGTTCCAGGGCGGCCGCATGCACGAAGCCCTCGATCCCTGCATTCACCGTGCTTATGGCAGCGCTCCCCGGTATAGGCTGGCGGCTCAGGACACCGCTGGTCAAGGTAAAGGATCCGTTGTCTCTTATGTAATTCAGGCCGACACGGACCAGGTTTACCTGTCCCATCAGCTTGCTGCTAACCCCGAGTTGGAAATCTTCGTCGCTCAGTTCGGCAAGCGGGCCGAATCTTGCGACTCCAGCCGCGCATACCAAGGCATCGAACGACCCCACCTCCCTGAACAGTTTTTCTATCGAGGACTTCTGCGATATGTCGATCAGGTAATCGCCGCTTTTGGAGGCTGCCTTGACAACCTCATGCTCCAAAGCCAGCAGTTTGACGACCGCTTTTCCGATGGTACCGGTTGCTCCAACGACGATAACTCTCATGGCTGTTTCTCCTTTTTGGAGCGATGGTGTTATTGCTTTTGCAGTCGGACCTCTTAGTCGATTTTTCTGACCTGCTACATGTTCAGATACACAGTGAAGTATAACTTATTTTCCCCTCCGCGGTTGAAGCCGTGGGCAATCCCCAGCACAGGCGTCACCTTGAGCCAGTAGCCGATTGTCACGTCGGTGCGCGCCTCGACACCGGCGCCGACCATCAGCCGGTCGCCGTGGAAGGCGTTGCGGTCGTCCCAGACCTCTCCTGCGTCCACGAAGAGCGCGCCATGTACCTTTTCCAGGAAGGCCGGCAAGGTGCCGGGGCCGCGCAGCGGATAGAGAAGCGGTGCACGGTATTCCAGCGTTCCGGTTGCTACGTACTTGCCGGTCAGCGAGCGCTCCGGGTAGCCGCGCAGCGGATAGGGGTTGAGGCCGGAAGGGATGCCGCCTATCTGGAAGGCCTCCTGCCCGAGGCTCACATCGCCGTCGGCAATGGCGCCGGAGAGACGGAGATAAAGTACGTGGTGCTGCAGCGCTTTGCCCGGCAGGCGCAGATATTCGTGATAGTCGGCGCTGTATTCCGACAGGTCCTGGCTGGAGCCGATCTCCCGTGCGAAGCGCCGGTAAAAAAAGGAGAGGTTGTGCCCCTCTTCGGAGCTTATCGAGTAGGGGTATCTGAGGACGTTGTCGAAGCTGACCCCGGCGAAGAGGTTGTCCCGCCTCCCCTGGAAGACCTGCACGCCGTTGAACCTGCCGTTTATGTCCAGGGAGCTGAGCGCCTGCTGTTTTCGCAACTGGTATCCCGCGCTGAAAACATAGCGGGATTCCAGAAAGTTGAGAGGGACTGCCGCCTGCAGGGTCAACGCCTGGTTCAGTTCGTAGTAATCGCCCCGCTGCTGCAGGTTCGTGTAGACAAACGGCTCAGCATGCGCCTTCAGGGAGAGGGTGGGGTAGAAGTAATCATTCAGGTAGGTGAAGTCGAAATAGCCCCGGCTCCTTCCAGAGCTGTAATCAACGGTAAGCGCGTAGGAGTTGTAGCCAAGGACATCCGACCCGGCGGTGAAGGCACCCAGCACTGCTTCATCCGAGCCGTCGTCGGAGATCCGCGGCAGCCAGAAGCGTGGGTAGATGGTGTTGAGGGCGTTGTAGGGTGCTGTTGCCGCCGGCGCGCCGCTCTCCCCCTGGTCGGCGCTCTGGGCGGCAAGCTTGCCGGCTGCGGCACCCTTTTCGGCAGCCGAGCTTATCACGAAGGAGTCGCTGGCGGACGCAGTGCTGGTGGAAGTTGTTCCCTCGGGCGTCGCAACCGCGCGGGTCAGGGGGAGCGAGGGACCCCTCGCTGCCGACCACTTTGACCTGTCCAGCGTCAGCCGGGCTATGCCGAAGCCGCGCGCGCCGTAACTGGAGAAGGCCACGGAGCTCCCGTCAGGCGAGGGGTCTGGCTGCAGGGCGCCGGCCAGCAGATGGCTCACCTGGTAGCTTTTGCGCTCTTTCAGATCATAGGCGAAGAGGTTGAAGACCCCGGTCTCGTCGGAGATGTAGAAGATGCAGGAGCCGTCCCGGGACCAGACCGGGTAGGCTGCCGTGTGGCTGATGGTGAAAAGCGGCAGATCCCGGCCGAGCTTCGCATCGTAGAGACGGATGGCGGACTGTCCCGCATTGTCGGTCAGCGCATAGGCGAGCGTTTTGCCGTCCGGCGACCAGCGCGGAGAGGAGACCCGCTGCAGGGCATGGTCGGTGATCAGCCTGGGCGGGGTATGCTTGCCAGGGTTACTCACCTCGAAAAGGGCCACGTTCTGGCTCCCGCGCGAACTGACCACGGCGGCGAAAAACCGACCGTCGGGTGATATCTCCACCTCGCCCAGACGCTCTCCGCGGGTCAGCCGGGTGAGCGAGCCGTGCGCGATGTGGTAGGCGTAAAGGTCCTGGTAGACGTTGAACCCGCGGTTGATCTCGGCCTGGGTGAAGTAGAGGCTCCCGCCGTCGGGCGACCAGCAGATGCTCCCGTCCGAAGATTGGCGCCGGAACTCGGCCAGCACGGTGCTGCCGGTCTGGTCGGTGATGACCGTCGTCGTGTGGTCGTGCGGGTCGCGTCTTGTGTAGGCGATGCGGCTCCCATCGGGGGAGAACCTAGGATTGGTGAGATTTTCCCCCGTTCTGGAGATGGTCGAAAGCGATGTGAAGGGGGCCTGGGAAAGGCTTTCTATCCGCAGCGACTGCTCTTTTTTGAGCGCAACCACCATGTCGGCGTAGAGCTCGCGGTAGCTCTTCCCGCCAAAGAGATCTTCCGGCGGCGCGTTGATGAGGTAGGGAAAACGTCCCGAGTGGGCGATGTTCAGGCTGCCGGGGGCGTCTTTGCCATAGGTATCGGAGAGGTATTTATGAAGTCTGTAGCCGTACAGGTAGGGGAGGTTCCCCCTGGGCCAGTAGGGGACGTCGCCGTTGATCTCATCCACCCTTGGGACCTGGTCTTCGGCTACCGCCGTGCGAAAGACCATGTCATAGTAGCTCCCTTTGCCGCGTCCCTGTCCGGTGTACTCCGACTCGGACCAGGTCGCCATCCCTTCGTGCCACCAGCGCGGCATGAAGGTGTTCGGGGGAGCGCTAGCCAGAAAGAGCAGCTGGGAGAGCGGGTCTGACGAGGGGAGCGGCTTTCCGAAGATGGACCGGGTCACCTTCCAGTAGCCGCGTACCGGGTCCGAGGTGATGATGTGGGCGTACTCGTGGGTGATCAGTACCTTCAGCCAGTCGTCATACTCCCCGAGTGCCGAAGCGATGCTCGGCGGGACCGTCTGGACGAAGATGGTGTTATAGGGGATGGTGACCGCCATGCCGTTGGTGAAGTCGCTGTCGTCGATCAGCACCAGCTGGGTCTTCTCCTCCGGCTGCCAGTTGAATTCAGCCGTCAGTTTGCCGTGCACCTGCTCGGCGATGACTGCCGCCTTCTGGGCGACCGCTTCCAGTCCCTGGTGAAAATGAATGGAGAAGTTGGCCGTCTCTATAGTGGAAAAGTTGAACGAGGTGTCGAGCCGGGCCGCATGTGAGACGGAGGCAAGGCAGAGCATCAGGACGGCGGCAAAAAATGTCGATCTCATTTGTTCCTTTCGAGCCGGGTAGTCAAGCGGCGTGCTAAATCCCGGCTACAGTACGCCCGCCGCCTCGGCTTTTGCCTTCAGTCTGGCGGAGAACTGCTCAAGCTTTATGGTAAAGCGCTCGTGGGTACCCTTGCTGATCAGATCGACCTCGTCGCGCACCTCGATCTCCCAGAGGGTCCGCTTGCCGTTCACCTCCAGACAGCGCACATTGGCAGTCACCTCCATAGCGGGCGGGGTGGCGGCAATGTGGGAGACGTTGATCATAGTGCCGACCGAGCGCTCTCCCTCTTCCAGGTAAGGGGCGAGCGCCTCCATGCAGGCCCACTCGATGAAGCCGACCATAAACCCCGTGGCGAAAACTTCCGGCATCTCGCGAAAGGGAGCAGCCTCAGGATACAGATGGGGTACCGTCTTCTCGCGGGGGACGCGGAATTTGAGAGTATAAGCTATGCCTGCTGCAAGAGAATCTTTCATCCGGGCTCTCCTTGTTCTATTGGTTATTCAGCAGCCTGGTGATCGGCGGCAGGCAGCCGAGCTTGATCACTCGACTCCTGTCAGCTCGCGGTCTTTTGATACCCGATGACTATGTCATAGGTTATTTTCTTCTTTTCTCCGGGGGCAAGCGCCACCTTCCAGACCAGCGTTCCGTCCTGGCTCGTCTCGTCCCGTTCGGGCGCCGCATCCTCCAGCGTGACCTTGATTTCGGCATTGGCAGGAAGGGGCAACTGGTCGAGGAGCGAGACGGTCACGGCACTCTGCTTGAAATTCTGAACTTCCACGCTGGTGCGGTAGCTCACGCTGCTTTGGCCCAGCAGCCCGGCTTTCTTTGGAGCAAAAGGAAGCTGAGCAAGATCATGGCAATCTTCATATAAACCTCGTGATAGGGGAAATTGCAGGGGCTCCGCGCCTGCCTCATTTTTTCCTGGAGGCGTAGCTGTAGTATTTCAGTTTGATGTTCTCCCAGACGACCAGACGCTCACCCACCTTGGTCATGACCCGCACTTCTCCGTCCTGTGAAACCACAAACCCGATGCTCCCCGGGTTCTGGAAGCAGTACCTCATCATGGACCGGTGCCGGGTACCGAAATGGTTGTAGCTGACCGGGCGCAGCTTGGCGGGGGTCGCCATCTTGTCGCCGGCGATGAACAGGTTCGAGGGCTCCTGTGAGTTGGTTATCTCCACGCCGTAACCGCGCACCGCCAGGTTGCGGTCCATCACCACCAGGCCATCCACGCGGGTCAGCAAAGCGACGAACCAGATCACCCCGTCTATCTCGTTCTTGTTCGCCCTCAGTTCTTTTTCGAAGCGTCTCAACTGGAAAAACTGGCTCGAAGGTATATCCTTCGGCTTGGATTCACTGAGCCCAAGCAGCTGCTTCTCCAGGTAATCCGTTTTGATCTTTGTTATGGCGTTTGATTCAAGCGAGCTTGGCAGTCTGTCATAATCTATCTTGTATTTGACATTCAAATCAGCCGGGTTTATGTCCTGAGTAATGAGGATTGCTCCGCCATTCTTGATTTTCTCAATCCTCAGCAAGATCCTGCAAAGCACCGAGAGCCACTGCTGGGTATGGAATTCGTCCATCTGATCGTGCGCCTGGTACATGTCATCCGGGATATGGCTGCGAACCGCCTGCAGATACCTGTCGATGCCGAAGCTTAACAGATCTCTGACCGGACTCTCCCTGAATATGTCCAAAGAGTTGCGCAGCAGTTCGTTTATTCTTAGCTCGGCCACCTTCTCGTAGCGCATGTACACGACGATGATGCCGATCCCCTCGACGCTCGCCTGGAAAAGGCCGGGCCTCTCGGGCTCGATGTCCGCGCTGCGATTGAGGAATTTGTGGAATCTGTTCTGCTGATCCACCAGCCCCCAGATGAAAAGCAGGTCATCCCGGTCCGGCCAGATCACGAAGGAGGAGGTGCGCAGATCGGAGGACTTGGCGATCTTGACCAGGTTCGAGACCGAAAATGCGATCGGTTCGGCGAACGGCACGTAGCTCCAGCGGTCCTTGACCGGGTTTCGCGGCGGCTTGGGGTCGGGCTGCGAGGGGTCCAGAAATACCACGTGGAAGGTGACCGGTTCCGATTCCTCCGTCTTCAGGCTGGAGTAGTACATGGTCTCCAGCAGATCGACGATGATCTTCTCGTCCGGGACCACTGCGTGGCGTTTTCTCAACTCGGCGCAGACCGACTCGGCCAGGTTTCTGGGGGTCTTGTTTTTGAAGGTCATGGCTGGTACCCACCGGCATAGGTCCCGAGAATCGGCTCCAGGTGCCGCTTGACCCCGTTGAACAGCTGCAGCGTCGCGTCATTGGGGTTCTGGCAGTAATAGCTCGATGCCGCGAGGTTGTAATAGATACGGCAGGCGAAAGGTCTAACGCCATAGATGCCGCAGGTGTGCTTGCTTAAGTTGAAGAAAGGACAGAATCCGCTGTCGTCCGTCCTTTTTGGCAAAAGATCCAGCACGCTCTTTTCGTATTGGAAGACGTCGGGCCGGCATTTGCAGCACTGCCCAGTTTTGCAGCCGGACTCCCGGCTCATCTCCGTGTGGCAAAAGGAGCCGGCAAAGACGCGCGCGCTGAAACTGTCGGCGGCCCGGTAGACAAAGGAGATCCGCCGCCACCGGTCGCCGCCCGCCCGCTCGGCAAGGATGATACGCTTCTTCAGCCGTTCGAGTTCCTGCATGACGGCGTCTTCACTTTTTTCTACCGGGCCTGATTGAAACATGTCTTCTCCTGAGGCTGGGCCGGCCATCGATGAATCAAATCGTCTAATGCTGACTGTGAAGTTTTACTCTGTCAGTCAACTCAATGTCAACCGATTTGCGCATGACTGCCGGTAGAGGAAAACGCCTGGTCTGATGATTTAATCAGGTTCCGGGGTGCCGAAAAAGTGGCCATGGAGGCATGGTGAACCCGGTGGCGTTGAAAAGCAGGCATTTTGCTTTAAAATTAGCGAGATTTGTGGAGTTCGCTCGATAAGGAGGGTGTAGCGATGACTTCTGTGGAGATCACGACGCGGGGCGGAGACAAGATCATCTTGAGCGCAAAAACCGTGGAAGCTTTTGCCGGCAGTCTGCGCGGAGCCTTGCTGGGCCCGGCGGATCAGGGCTATCAAGAGGCGCGCAAGGTCTGGAACGCGATGATAGACAAAAAACCTGCGCTCATTGCCCGCTGCCAGGGGACGGCCGACGTAATGAGCGCGGTTAATTTTGCCCGGGAACATGACCTTTTGCTGTCCATCCGCGCCGGCGGGCACAATGTCTCGGGGGCGGCTATTGTGGAAGCGGGGCTGGTGATAGACGTCTCGCAGATGCGCTGCGTGCATGTAGCGCCCGGGAAACGCCTGGCCTGGGTGGAAAGCGGGGCCCGCCTGGGTGATCTCGACCACGAAACCGCACCTTTCGGTCTGGCGGCGCCGGTTGGGTTAGTTTCGGAAACCGGAGTGGCCGGGCTGACCCTGCATGGCGGCGCCGGCTGGCTGATGCGCAAGCACGGCCTCTCCATCGACAACCTGCAAGCAATCGAGATCGTGACCGCCGACGGACAGCTGGTGCGGGCCACGAGCGACGACCATGCTGACCTCTTCTGGGCGCTGCGGGGGGGCGGCGGCAATTTCGGCGTGGTGACCGCTTTCGAGTTTCACCTGCATCCGGTCGGCCCGCAGGTCTGGATGAGCGTCCCGATCTATCCGCTGGAACAGGCTGGGGAGGTCTTGGCGGCCTGCCGTGACTATATGGCCGAGGCAAGCGAGGATCTGATGGTGGTGGGTGTATACTGGAGCGCTCCGGTGCCGGAGTACCGCGGCAAGCCGGTAGTCATCCTGCTCGGCTGCTACACCGGGCCTGTCGAACAGGCCGAAGCAGTTCTCGCACCGCTGCGCAGCATAGGAAAACCGATTGCAGACCTGAGCTCACAGATGAGCTGGACCGAGGCCCAGAGGTTTTTGGACCAGGATTATCCGGCGGGAATCTTCTACTACTGGAAGTCCATCTACCTGAACCGTCTCGACGAGGAGGTGATCAGCATCCTTGCCCAGCACACAGCCAGGCGCCCGTCGACCGAATCGTCGATCGACGTCTGGTTTTTGGGCGGGGCCTCTGCCAGGGTGCCGTCGGCGGACACGGCATTCGTGCAGCGCAAACCGCCCTTTATGATCGGCATCGAGGCCAACTGGCACGACCGGGAGCAAAGCCAGGACAACATCTGCTGGGCCAAGGCCGTTCATCAGGATCTGCAGCGATTCTCCGATGGCGGCAGCTACCTCAACTTCCCTGGGTTTGTCGAGGACAAGGATGTCCTGCTGCGCGGGGCCTACGGCGAGAATCTGCCCCGTTTGGAAAGGGTAAAGGCCAGGTACGATCCCGACAATCTCTTCCCCGGCCTGCTGAATATAGCCGCTAAGGGCTGAGTGCCATGACACCGTGAAAGAGCTGGCATAGGTCAAGACCGAACAAAAAAACTTCAAAATGCCTTCTGATTTGGTTTGAGCCGGCGGTCCGGTCGGTAGTTGCACTTCGTGGAAACGCCCTCATCCGCCCCTTCGGGGCACCTTCTCCCGGTGGGAGAAGGGTTAAATATTACCCTCGTCCTCTGGGAGAGGGGGCCGAAGGCCGGGGGAGGGGCCTTTTTTACCTCAGACGTTCTCTTTTCTGAGCAGCGCCAGCAACTCCTCCGCGCTCACCTTACCGCTCATGTCGCTCTCCTCCAGCAGGCTGTCCGCCAGGCCGCGCTTTTGCAGGTGCAGGCCGACGATCTTCTCCTCGATGGTCCCCTTGGTCACCAGTCGGTAGATGGTAACCGGGCGCTTTTGACCGATCCGGTGGGCGCGATCCGAGGCCTGGTCCTCGACCGCCGGGTTCCACCAGGGGTCCATGTGGATCACGTAATCGGCGGCGGTGAGGTTGAGGCCGACGCCGCCGGCCTTAAGGCTGATCAGGAAGAGTTCGCCGGAGCCTGCCTGGAAGGCGTCCACCCTTTTTTTGCGCTCCTTGGGCGGGGTGCTGCCGTCCAGGTACTGATAGGGGATGCCTGCCTTCTCCACGAACTGCCTGATGATCTCCAGGTGTCCCACGAACTGGCTGAATACCAGCGCCTTGTGGCGGTTTTCCTGCAACTCCGCAATGATCTCCGCAAAGGCGGCCAGTTTGGCGCTGGGGACCGCGCTATCCGGGAGGATCAGGCGCGGGTTGCAGCAGGCGCGACGAAGCCGCATGATCTCTGCCAGAATCTTCAGGTGCTGGGCACCTTTCCCCTCGACCTTGCCGATCCCCGCCAGCGTCTCCAGGGCGCTTCTCCTGAGCGCCTCGTAAAGCGAGGCTTCCTCCTCGCCCATCTCCACCTTGACGGTGATCTCGGTGCGGGAGGGGAGTTCCTCCAGGACCTGGTTCTTGGTGCGGCGCAGGATGAAGGGCTGGATCAGTTTTTTGAGCCGGGCGCGCGCCTTCTTGTCCTGCGTCTTCTCGATGGGGGCTGCAAACTTCACGTTGAACTGCTTTAAAGAGCCGAGCAGTCCCGGGTTGATGAAGCGAAATACGTTCCAGAGCTCTCCCAGGTGGTTCTCGATCGGTGTGCCGGTCGCCACCATCTTGAAGGCGCCGCGAAGCTCCATGGCAGCCTGACTCCTTTTGGTCGCCATGTTCTTGATCGCCTGCGCCTCGTCGAGCACTATCGCCTGCCAGCCGACCGCCGCCAGCAGCTCTCCCTCCTGCTGCAGAAGTCCGTAGCTGCAGATTACCAGGTCGAACGGTTTCAGCCCTTTCAGGCACTCCTCGCGCTGCCCGCCGCCGAACATCACCACCTGCAGGGTGGGGGCGAATTTCAGCGTCTCGCTCTCCCAGTTAAGACAGACCGAGGTCGGTGCGACCACCAGTGAGGGGCCCTTGGCGGCCATGGAGAGGATCTGCGCCAGCGCCTGGACGGTCTTCCCCAGTCCCATGTCGTCGGCAAGGCAGGCGCCCACCCCCCACTTCGCCAACCTGTTCAGCCAGTTGAAGCCGTCTTCCTGGTAACCCCGCAGCTCGGCCTGCAGCGTGCCTGGCAGCTGAGGCCGGAAAGCCTGCGCCTCGCTGAGCCTTTTCAGCTGCCCCTGCCAGTTCTTGTCGCCGGTGAACTCGCCCGCCTCTCCGGCAAATTCCTCGAAGACGGCCGCGGTCAGCGGGTGGAATCGGAACCCCTTGCCGTGCGGCTCGGAAAAGGCCGCCAGATCGTCGAGACGTCTCCTGAGCTGCGCGGAAAGGGCCAGAAATTCACCATCGCCAAGCGAAACGAAACGCCCGGGGCCTTCCTTGGCGAGCTGGATGAGCTGCTGCAGGTCGATCGCCAGTCCTTCGTTCAGCCTGATCTCACCCTCCAGCTCGAACCAGTCCTTCGACTGCCTGATGGAGAGCCTGCAATGCCCGGCCGTCGCCTCCTGCCGCACCTTGAACTTGGCCCCTTCCGGCCAGGCGACGCGGGCGGTCTCCCCCAGGCTCTGGAGCTGCAAAAGGAGCTCCAGAGCGGCGTCCGGCGCAGGGACCAGCCACTCCCCGTCGCTCTCCTCGCTCTCTAACAGAAGGGGTAGCGCTGCGACCGCGTCGGCCGCCCGCCGCACCTCCAGCCGCAGGTCGCGCCGGGCCTGCACCCTCTTGCCCTGCAGCTCCGCCATCATCGTCTCGCCACCGGCACCGGGCCGAAAGTAGGGGCCGGCCTCGCAGAACGGGCGCACCAGCAGCTCAAGCTTCACCCCCTGGCTGTAAGGGAGCAGGTGGAAGCAGGGGGTGGCGTCGCCCGGCAGCAGTTCCGCCGACTCGCTCCCGATGTCCGAATGTACCGTCAGGATCGAGGAGAGGGAGTTGATTGCCTCAAGCGCCTTCTGTTTGGCCTGCGCCGGCAGTTTCAGGCCGCTTCCCAGAATGGCCGCGATCTTTTTATACTCATCCTTCGCCTGAAATACCTTCAGGCGGGTGGGGCTCTCCTTCTGGATATAGAGCTCCTGGTGCTGCTCGAAGGGGGGATAGATCTGCATCTGCAGCGTGTTCCCCTCGGTGCAGAGCTGGAGCTCCGGCTCTCCGTGCACAAGTTCCAGCCGGACCGTGGCTTCTGCGTCCAGGTAGACATGCTGGTGCCCGACCATGAGCGGAAGGGCCCGGTTCTGGTCCAGCTTGTAGATGAGGCGGCCGTAGCGGCCGCCATGCTCGCGTTCCGCCACGATGCAGCTGCAGATCTTCAGGTCCTGCTCGCTCAGGAACTCGGTCAGGTTAGCCTCTTCCGAGAGCCTCTTCAGCGCGAGGTTCCTGCCGGAGGTCCACTTCCCGGTCGCCGTCAGCCTCTGTTCGCGGGGCTGGATTTCGAAGTAGCCGCGAAGTTCCTGGAAGTGCCAGACGAGGCGGATGGTGGCGGCTGTCTTTGCGGGTGGGGTCTCCTCTTTGCTGTTGAGTCTGATGAGCGCAGCCAGCGCGTTCTCCCAGGACTCGACCTTTTCGATGGCCCGGTGGAACGGGATGAGCCCCTCTGTCTGATAACGCTCGCAGATGAGGGGTGCGCCGTCAGTCTTCACCCCGCAGGCCTGGGCGGTAAGTTCCGCCTCGTCCGCAAGCCAGTGGTAACCAGCTGCGCGAGCCCGTCTGGCCAGCTCTGGCAGCCGCTTCGCTTCCGGTCCCGGCTTTTTCGTCCCGCACCAGTGAAGCGCCATGGGGAGAAAAAGCTCTACCAGCGGAGAGGCTGCCAGGCGCAAGCCGAGCGCCTGCAGGCGCTCAACGCTCCCGCTTTCCCCGTTGCGCTCTCTGGTCACCAGCTCGAGGATGCGGTAGAGATCCTGGTGCTGCCACTCCCTTTTAGCGGTGGCAAAGGCACAGAACTCGGCAGCCCGGTCGAGCAGCTTTGCCTCGCCGGTGCCGATCAGCGCCAGGATGAAGGAGGGCCCGCTCAGGTCGTCGAAGAAGGTCTTCCGCTTGCCGGTCTCCTTTTTGAGCAGGAGAAAGGCGGCCTCGAACCGTTCCACCGACATGCGGCAGTCTCCGCGCTGCAGGGCGTCCCAGCCAAAGACCGCCAGCTCCGTGGAACTCACGGCTTCCCGGGCGACCTGCTGCGCCTCGTCCAGCCTGCCGCGCACCAGCAGCTCTTTGCAGAAGAGGTCCACAATCTCCTGGGTCAGGGCGCGCCCTGAGGCCATCTCGCAGAATACTTCAAAGGGGGCCTCGGAAGGGGAAAGCTCTGCGCTCGCCTGGGCGAGGATCTCCTTCAGCGCAGCAAAGGCGAGCGGCTCGGGCAAGGAGCGAAACCAGGCGCTGTCAAAGGGGGTGTTGCAGGCCGTTACCAGCGGATGGCAGCGAAGCGTCTCGTAGGGGAACTGTCTCTGGTAGCGCGATACCATCTCCAGGGCGTACTTGGCGTCCCTTTTGTAGCACCCAATCCGCACGTCGCGCAGGGCGTGCAGCGAAGAGCGGTAGTAGCTGCTCCCCCAGTCGGTGACCATGGGGATCTCCTGCTGAACGGTGCCCGTCATCGCTTCGAAGACCCCCTCGCGAACCGCGCTTAGCGTCGCCGCGTGCATGATCTGAGGGGAGCAGCGGACTCCGTCCTTGGTGAGCGTGACCAGATTCTGATGACTCAGCTTTTCCAGGGAGTCGGCGATCATGAGGCCGGTGTAGGGGCGGCCGCCCGGGCCGGGATTGCCGTTTCGCCTGGCAATGTTGAGCAGGACGTTTTTCGAGGAAGGGGCGAACATGACGGAGAGGAGCTGGATGAGGGTTCTTTCGTCGGAGCTGCAGGCTTCAAAGCTGCTCAGAATTTTCTGTGACGATATCGGGGACGGCACGTGCTCTCCTTGGCAGGTTGGTTGCTGAACAGGGCGTTGGGTACGCAGTTCGCACCGCACACCTTATCCAGGCATATTCCCTCCCCAGGAGGGGGAGGGTAGGGAGGGGGGAGTTTTTGTCGGTACCTTTGCGCAAAGCCGGTTTTCCACCTCCCAACCCGGGCGATGGGGAGGTCGACTCCACTTCCAATGGAGCCGCGCCCTTTTGCACTGCCGCCTAGTCCCGATAGCGGCGCAGCAGGTCGTGGTAGGCGTCGATCCGCCGGTCGCGCAGGAAGGGCCAGATGCGCCGGACCTGCTCGCTGCGGCCGCGGTCCAGCTCAACTATCAGCAGTTCCTCGTCTTCGGCTCCACGTGCCAGCAGCTCGCCCTGCGGGCCCGCCGCGAAGCTTGAGCCCCAGAACTTGATTCCGGCGCCGGCGCCGCTTGGGTCCGGCTCGAAACCGACACGGTTCGCGCAAAGGACCGGGATGCCGTTGGCGACGGCATGGGAGCGTTGCACGGTGACCCAGGCATCCAGCTGCCTTTGCTGCTCGGCCAGCTCGTCGCGCGGGTCCCAGCCGATGGCGGTCGGGTAGATCAGCATCTCCGCTCCGGCCAGCGCCATCAGCCGGGCAGCCTCAGGGTACCACTGGTCCCAGCAGACCAGCACCCCGAGCCGGCCGACCGAGGTCTGGATCGGCTCGAAGCCTAGATCGCCCGGCGTGAAGTAGAACTTCTCGTAGAAGGCGGGGTCGTCGGGGATGTGCATCTTGCGGTATTTTCCCGCGATGCTCCCGTCGCTCTCCAGGACTACCGCCGTATTGTGGTAGAGACCGGCTGCGCGCCGCTCGAAGAGCGAGGTTACGATCACCACCCCGAGTTCGCGCGCCAGCGCACCGAAGAGTTCGGTCGAGGGCCCAGGTATCGGCTCTGAGAGGTCGAAGCAGTCGGTGTCCTCGCTCTGGCAGAAGTAGCTTCCGGTGTGCAGCTCCTGCAGCACGACCAGTCGTGCCCCTTTTGCCGCGGCGCTCCGAATGGAGGCGACACTTGCTTCGATGTTCGCCTCCCGGTCCTTTCGCAGTCCCTGTTGCACCAAGGCTACTTTTATTTTCTGCATGGTTACCTCCTTAGACCTTGAGCGTCCCTTTAGGGAGCTGCATGGTGACGCAGTGCAGCGAGCCGTGCTGGAGGATGAGCGGCAGACAATCGATTGCCACCATCTCTCGCCCCGGAAAAGCCCGCGAGACGGCGAGAAGTGCGGCCGCATCGTTTTTGTCCTGGTAGGTCGGCACCAGCACCGCACCGTTTATCACCAGGAAATTGGCATAGGTGGCGGGGAGCCTGGTTCCTTCCTCGTCAAACCTGGCCCCCGGCCAGGGGAGCGGGATCATCCGATAGGGGCGGCCGTCACGGGTGCGAAAAGCCCGGATCTCCTCTTCCATCGCCTTAAGAGCCGGATGGTGCTCGTCTCGCTCATCGTCGCAGCTCACGTAGGCTATGGTGTCGTCCGGGCAAAGCCGCGCCAGGGTGTCCACGTGCGAATCGGTATCGTCACCGGCCAGATAGCCGTTGGCAAGCCAGAGGAAGCGGTCGCTTCCGAAGAGGCCGTGCAGCTCCTCTTCGAGCTCCTCGCGCAGCAGGTGCGGGTTGCGGTTCTCGTTCAGGAGGCACTCTTCGGTAGTGAGGATGGTACCGCGGCCGTCGCTTTCTATGCTCCCCCCCTCGAGTATGAGGCCGATGGTTTCCAGCGGTACGCCCCAGGCACCCAGGATCTGCAGGCGCCGGTTGATGCGGTTGTCCAGATGGGAGGCGAATTTCAGACCCCAGCCGTTGAAGCCGAAGTTAAGGAGCCTGGCGGCTCCCTCCTCCAGCACGGCTATGGGGCCGAAATCCCTGGCCCAGGTGTCGTTGGTCTCCAGCTGGTAGATCCGTACCCGCTCAAGATCGGCGCCGCAGGCGGTGAGCTCGGCGCGGACCTCTTCAGGGTCGGGTGCTGCAATGATGGCCAGCTCGAAGCGGCTGATCTCGGCTACGATCCGCGCGAACACCGGCTGCACAGAAGCCAAGTACGGGCGCCAGTCGCTCTCTTGGTGCGGCCAGGCGAGGAGCACGCCGTCCTGGGGTTCCCATTCTGCCGGTAAGCGTCTGCTATTCACATGATCTCCTGCATCTTGCTCGAGTTAGCTGCTGCCAATTTGGCAGCTAATGTCTTGATATCTTGAGGTCAGCCTGCTGGGTGAGGGTTGTCCAAAATGAAAAAAATTAGCATACCGTGCTCGTGCAATGCAAGCTAAAAGGCCTTCGGGCCGGGAGGGCGCTTCTCCCGTGGAAAGGCGTTGATTCTCCGGCCCGATAATGTATCATGCCGAAAACGGCAGGGATAGCCGCGAGACGAATGACTGCCGGGCTTTTCGGATTAGTGTCCGGCGATTCTCCGTTTAGTGCTAACCTCAGACTGACAGGAGCAACCTCTCGCCCCCTTGGAAAGGGGGGTGGAGGGATTTGCACAAGATCTAGAGAGGGAGCAGCACCTTAACCCTTGACGGTTTGCGAGGAATCTATAGATGGCATATCCAGAAGCGATAAATCTACCTTTCAACGCGGAAATCATCAGCTCCCGGTTCTCCCAGAGAAAGCCGGTTGAGCTGGAAAATACCGGGACCGGCTACTGGGTCTTTTGGCAGGGTGACTCTATGTTGCTCGTGGACGGGGGGCTGTACCGGGGCGCTCTTCCCGCCCCCCTTGCCTCCCAAAAGGGGATCCTCTTTGGCGAGTGGGATGGCGAGCCGGTGCGTCTGCTCAAGGTCCCCCCGGAACTGTCGCTGCCGGAAATTTTCCTGGCGGTACCCTGGAGCGAGCTGGCGGACGATCTGATCACCCTGTATGGCCTTGCCCGGCAGATCGCTTACTGGGAGAAGATGAGCAGTCACTGCTCCCGATGTGGATCGGTCATGGAGCGCATACCCGCTACCTGGGGGAAGCGCTGCCTTGGCTGCGACCACCTTCATTTTCCCCATATCCACCCTTGTGTCATCGTCCTCATCAGGCGAGGCGGCGAGTTTCTGCTGGCGCGCAAGCCGGAATGGGCGCCGGGCCGCTACAGCCTGGTGGCTGGCTTCGTCGATTTCGGGGAGTCGCTTGAGGAGTGCGTGGTGCGGGAAGTCCTTGAGGAGACCGGACTGAAGGTGGAGGCTATCCGCTATGTGGGGAGCCAGAACTGGCCCTTTCCGAGCCAGCTGATGGCCGGATTCGTCGCCGATTACGCCTCCGGGGAGATAACCGTCGATGGCGACGAACTGGAGGACGCCCGCTGGTTTTCCCTGGAAGTGATGCCCGACTCGCTGCCGCCTGCCCGCTCAATCGCCCGCTGGATTATCGACCGGTTCGCCCTGGGCTCCGATTGAGTCCGTTAGCCCTTCAGCTCCCCTGCCGCACTTTTTAAAAGAGCAGGCAGGTCAACTCCGCTGAGCTCAGCTGCCAACTCCTCCGGGGGGAGTCCTCTGTCAGCCTTTTTTTGCCAGATATCACTGCCTGCCGCCCCCGAGGCACAACTCAAATCCTCTGGAATTACTCCCGGCACCGCTTCTACCCGGCAAAACCCCTCTTTGCCCTTCGCAGGGTGCTGTTGTATTGAGGCACGCTTTCTGGTAGGGTAAGCGGTTCGTTACTTAGCGCCAGGGAGCTCAATGCCGATGGATATAAAAAGCAACTCGCTTTTGCGGCATCTTTCCGAGATGCCGGCGGCGGTCATATACGGCCTGGCTGACAAGGTGCATCTTTTTAACGGCTTTGAGCTCTGCAAGAGAAGCCCGGTCTCGCAGCTCACCTGGAGCGACGACGGGGGGACGCTGAACCTTGAGATTAGCGACGCCGGCATCTTCGAGGTCTCGCTGACGCTCAGCCACGGCGAGCTTTCCAGTTCCTGCGACTGCGGGATCTGGAGCCCGAGGGGGCGCTGCCCCCACCTGGTTGCCTCTCTCGCCACCTTGAAAAAGGCGCTCGCCCCGGCCTCCTTCCCGATGCTGCAACTCCCTGCCAAATACCTGGACACCATCCGCACCGGCTTGCTGCTGGTCTCGCCGGAAATAGGCGACGCCGGTCCGGCCGCCACTGCTGCCGACCGGGAGCGTTACAGCCTGGTCGTTGATCGGGACACGGGGAAGGTACGCATCCGCCTGTTGCAGGACCGATTGCCGGTGACCCTTTTCGAACCCGCACTCCCCCCGGCGATCCGGGAGTTCCTGAGGCTTATGTACGCACCGGCCTCGAAGGGGAGGTGTATCGAGGAGTTCCTGTCCAGGTTTCGCGGCCGGTTCCCGGTTCTCTACCGGGCCAACGACAAGACTCTTCCCTTGAGCCTCGACCCCAAAGCCCGCCGCCTTCTCCTTTTGCGTCTCGACCTGTCCGGCGAAAGGCTCCAGGTCGCCAGAACCCTGGAGGACGGCTCCCTGCTGGATCAAAATTCCTTTGTGGATGAGAACTACCATTTCGACTTGCGGCGGGCGCGCATCGAGAGAATCGACGACGCAGGCGCCGAACGCTACTGCAGCAGGTTTCTCTCCTTTATCGGTGAGACCCCTGACGCTTGCCTGGTGCAGGAGGCAGCCGGTTTCGGCGTGGCGGCCACGGCCTTTAACCGGAGCCTGTTCACCTTGAGCGAGGCGGAATTCCAGCTGTTTCTTGAGCGGGCGAGCCTCTGCGTGAACGGCGCCAAGGTGCAGCCGAGGCTCGTTAATCCCCGCTACCGCCTGAACATCCTGGAGTTCGGCGACCGGGTGCATCTGGTGGCGGAAGGGGTGGCGGAGGGGGGAAGCTTCGCGCTTTCGCGCGAGACCTTCTGGTTTTTCCCGGCCGAGGGGCGCGCCAATCTCCCGCAGCCGCTCAAGGCCAAAAAACGTGTCTCGGCGATCATCACGGCCTGCTTTGCCACCCTGGCCGGCAAGTCGCGTACCGAGCGGGACAAGATCGTGCGACTCTCCCTGAACAACCCGGACTTCTGCAAGCGCGGGGTGAGGTCGGAGGCGCGCAGCATCATAACCCGTTTCTGGCAGGCGGTAGGCGAGCCGCGCACGCTCCTGCTGGCCTCAGACGGAGAATGGCTCGGGGTCTCCCTCGACGATGAGCGCCAGGCGAGGCTCTTGGAGATACCCTGCCGGTTTTTCGGCTGTGACATCTTCTCGCAGGCTTTCGCCCCGGGCGAAATGGTGCTCGATCGCAAGCTACTTTTGAAGCAGATCTCCCGGCTGCGTAACGAGCTGGCGGCGGCGGGATTTTCGCTTGCCATCGGCGGCGAGGAGCTTGAGACGGTGGCCTGGTCCTTCACCCTGGACGCCACCCGTTCCTCCATAGACTGGTTCGAGATCAGCCCCGAGATCCGTTGCGAAGGCGAACTGGTCGCCGAAAGCGAGCTTCTTGAGGCGGTAAAGGGGGGCGGGGTGTTCAGAAGGGGGAGCAGCATGGTGATCCTGGACGAGCAGACCAGCCAGACCCTCTCCCTCTTCGCCGGGGGGGGCAAAAGGGAGGTGGTGCGGGTCCCGCGCCTGCAGATCCTCGACTGGATCTCGCTGCGGCGAAGCGGGGTCCGGGTGCTGCTCTCTGACGACGACGAGCGGATCATCGAAAGCCTGACCCAGTTCGAGAGGATCGAGAAGCGCCCGGTCCCGGCCGGATTGAAGGCGACCCTGCGCAACTACCAGCGCGACGGCTACAGCTGGCTCGCCTTTCTCTACGAGCACCGTTTCGGCGCCTGCCTGGCCGACGACATGGGGCTCGGCAAGACCATCCAGGCGATCGCCCTGATCGCAGGGCTGGCCGAGGGGTTGATCGCCTCCCAAGTCCCGGCGACCGTGCCGCATCTGGTGGTGGTTCCTCCCACCCTTATCTTCAACTGGGAAAGCGAGATAGCGCGCTTCTACCCGGATCTGAAGGTCGCCGTCTACCGGGGGCAGGGGCGCCGCTGCGAGTTCGGCGGTTTCGATCTCGTGCTGACCAGCTACGGGGTGATCCAGCGGGACATCGAGAGGCTTGCCGCCCTGAGCTTTCACGTGGTGGTCTTTGACGAGGCGCAGGCGGTGAAGAATATCCACGCGGAGACCACCGGTGCGGTCAGAAGGCTGCAGGGGAGGTTCAAGCTCACCCTCACCGGGACTCCGGTTGAGAACCACCTGGGCGAGTACTTCTCCGTCATGGACCTGGCGCTCCCCGGGCTTTTGGGCCCCTATGAGCAGTTCAGAAAGCAGATGGGGCGCGAGGGGACCGGCTTCCTGGAGACGCTCATCAGGCGCACGCACCCCTTCATCCTGAGAAGGGCAAAGGACATGATAGCGGCCGAACTCCCGCCCAAGGTGGAGACCGACATCTACCTGGAGATGAGCCCGAAGCAAAAGGCGCTCTATGTGCGGACCGTGGCCAAGGTGAAGTCGACGGTCGCCGAGGCCTACAGCTCGAACGCGCCGGGCCAGGCCCGCATCATCGCCCTTACCGCCATCTTGAAGCTGCGCCAGATCTGCCTGTCGTCCAGGCTCCTTATTCCGGAGGGGTCGGACCGTTCGCCGAAGGTCGATTTCCTGGTCGATCAGCTGCAGGAACTGTTCGCCGAGGGGCACAGCGTCCTCGTTTTCTCCCAGTTCACCACCTTTCTCGACATCGTGCAGGAGGGGCTCTCCCAGCACGGCATTCCTTACTCAAGGCTGGACGGCTCCACGCCGGTCGGGCGCAGGAAGGACCTGGTGGAGCGTTTCCAGTCGTCGATCGAGCCGTCCGTTTTCCTTTTGAGCCTGAAGGCCGGGGGGAGGGGACTGAACCTCACCAGGGCCTCCTACGTCTTTCACCTCGATCCCTGGTGGAACCCCGCCGTCGAGAACCAGGCCTCTGACCGGGCGCACCGGATCGGTCAGCAGCGTCAGGTTACCATCACCAGACTGCTGATGCGCCATAGCATCGAAGAGAAGATGATGGAGCTTAAAAAGCGCAAGCTGAAGCTGTACCGGGCACTTCTGGAGGATGCTGAACACGAGGGGACGGGCTCCATCGGACGCGAGGATTTCGATTTTCTGCTAGGCTAGGGGCGCTTCAGGTCCGCGGAGGGGAGAAATACCTGCAAAAACAGAGGGTGTTCCTGCCGTTACTCGAATGGTAGCTCACCTCGTCCATGATGGTTTCGATGATGAAGAGTCCCATGCCGTTTTCCGGTATGGAACTGACCACTGCGGGGTCGAATTCCAGGCTCCTCGGCTGAGAGAAATCCTTGATCGACTGACCGCAGTCGGAGATTTCAAAGGAGATCCTGTCGTGGTGCAGGGTGATGGCGGCCTCCACCCGGAACCCCTCCTCGCGCCGGTAGGCGTGGGTGATCGCGTTGTTGACCGCCTCCACCACGCAGACCTCGACCTCGCCATAGGCCTCGCTATCGAGAGGGGAGCAGGCGCAGACCCCGCGCACGGCATGGCCGACCAGGGCCACGTCGCTCAACCTGCTTTCAATGCTCAGATGAATGGTCTTGCCGGCCTTTTTCATCGCTCGCTGTCCGATCCGCGGGTGTCCGCTGCCAGTGCCAGCCGTGCCCTGGCGGACACCGGCTCTCACCCTGCCAGTTGCAAAGGTGTTGAAGGCGCCATCAGCTGCCCGGCAGTCCGGGGCGCGAGGTGCCTCAGCCACGCTCCCCCTGTTCCACCCAGCACTGGGAGAGCGAGAGCTGCTGCAGGAACTGGGCGGCAAAGAGGAATTCTCCAAGCGGTGCCGCCACGTTGATGCTCTCCTCACCTCTTTGCACGGAGAAGGCATACCCCTTTTTGCCGGTTCTCTGGTAGCACTCGACGCTCAGCCTGGTGACGGTCTCCCCTTCGCCGGCATCGAACTTGTGAGTCAGCGTTTCCTTGCCCGGCTCCAGCTGCACTGACTGAATCCTTCGGCAGAGCTCGAAAGCCTCCCAGGGCTCGGCCAGGAAGCGGATCTGGTGGGCGCCGCTGGTAAGCCTGAAAAAGCGAAGCGCGATCCTGCCCTCGTCCGGCTTTCCCTGCTGTTTCTTCTGGCAGGCGGAAATCTCGACTCCGGTCTCTTTTGCGTAGATGGTGAACCTTGGAATTCTCATTGGGCCTCCCGAGGCAACAGGCATAACTTTAGCCTCCATCCGCAGCTTGTCAAACCTGCAAGCTACAGCAGCACCGGGAGCCTCTGGCACAGTCGGATCTCGCTGCGGGTAACCTGCGCCCGGTAGGCCAGCAGTTCCACCCCGGCCCTGGCCGCCTCCCTGAGCTGCGCCCCGTAGGCGGGGTCGATGGCGTCGGCGGGGGAGACACTCTCCCCGTCGCCTCTTTGCACGACGAACAGGTTGACGCCCCGGTGGCCCAGGCGCACCACCTCCATCAGTTCCCTCAGGTGCCTCTGGCCGCGGGCGCTCACCGCGTCCGGAAAGAGGGCGCGGCTTCCTTCGACCAGGGTGACGTTTTTAACCTCCACGTAGCAGTTGCCGCGCAGACCGGATAATAGCAAATCGATCCTGGAGCCGCTGCCGTAGGCGACCTCCCCCTTGATCTGCTGATAGCCTGCCAGTTCGGTGACGGTGCCGTTTTCGATCCCCTCCCGCACCAGGTGGTTTGGCAGCAGCGTATTGATGCCGACCCAAAGGCCGTCCGTATGCACCAGTTCCCAGCTGTGCTGGTATTTCCTGGCCGGATTCGCGCTTTTAGAGAGCAGCACCCGGCTTCCCGGGCGGGCGCACCCCTGCATGCTCCCCGTGTTCGGCGTGTGGGCGGTGACCAGGCTTCCGTCATCAAGCTCCACGTCCGCCAGGAAGCGCTGGTAGCGGCGTATCAGTGTGCCGTGGAAAAGTGGTTCCGGCAGTTTCATGATTCGGGTTCCTTTTTCTGGAATGGAAGCATATATCCGTCCTTCACCTGCTGTCCAGCAAAAACGGAGTCGGTCGGCATTTCCCCTTATGGAGAAAAGTATTGATCTGCCTTGCCATTCTGCTACACTGAGGGGCTGGAAATGCCGGGCGCGAGGTCGGCGGGCAAACGGGAGGCGTTATGGCAAAAGGGGAGCAGCTGCATAAGGATCACCTGACTGCGGTGAATCTTCTGGGAAAGTCGATCAGCAAGAGGGCCGCTTTCCGCTGCGAGTGGTGCGAGGGGAGCGACGGACTGCGTCTTTGGGAGTATCGACCGGACGAGGAACCGTCGCCCGAGAACCTGGCGCTTCTTTGCGACCCCTGCAGGGAGCTCTGCTCGTCAAAATCAGCAGACACCCACCGGCTGCGTCCCCTGAGAAACGCGCTCTGGAGCGAGGTGCCGGCTGTAGCCGAGGGAGCCGCCATCGTGCTGTCGCGCTCCCGGGAGCCCTGGGTACGGGAGGCCATCGAGGAGAGCTTCATCGACGAGACCCTGAAGGCCAGGCTGCTATAAAGACGAACCGGCCTCGGCTGTCGAGAACGGCAGCGCTCCGGCGGTGCACAGGCGGCTCCCGTTCTCTGTCAAGTGCGGCATGCGCGCGGGATTATGTATTTGACGGGGCGGCGGCTGTGTGATAGGAAATACGTTTGTTATTGCTAAATTATCGGCGTCAGGAGGGGTTATGGCACAAGGGATAAGGAAGGGAATACTGCTGGCCGGCGGCGCCGGGAGCAGGCTCTACCCGTTGACATTGGTAGCGAGCAAGCAGCTGCAGCCGGTCTACGACAAGCCGATGATCTACTATCCTCTGGCAACGCTGATGATGGCCGGCATATCCGACATCCTGATCATCTCCACCCCGCACGACACCCCGCGCTTCCAGGCGCTTTTGGGCGACGGCTCCCGCTGGGGAATCCGGCTGAGCTATGTCGTGCAGCCAGAGCCAAACGGGATTGCCCAGGCCTTCCTGGTGGGAGAGGAGTTCATTGCCGGCGACCCGGTCTGCCTGATCCTCGGGGACAATATATTCTACGGCAAGATGGAGCTCGACCGGCTGATCGCCGATTTCGACGGCGGCGCCAAGATTTTCGGCTATTACGTGCAGGATCCTGAGCGTTACGGGGTGGTCGAGTTCGACTCGCAGGGGAAGGTGCTGAGCATCGAGGAGAAGCCGGCGGTCCCGAAATCGCACTACGCAGTCCCCGGTCTTTACCTCTACGACGGGCGGGTGACCGACATCGCCAAGGGGATGCAGCCCTCGCCGCGCGGCGAGCTGGAGATAACCGATGTGAACCTTGCCTACCTCGCCTGCGGCGAGCTCTCCGTGCAAAAGCTCGGACGCGGCATCGCCTGGCTCGACACCGGGACCCACCAGAGCCTTTTGGAGGCCTCCCATTTTATCGGTACCCTGGAGGCCAGGCAGGGTCTGAAGATCGCCTGCCTTGAAGAGATAGCACTACGCATGGGCTATCTCGACTGCAAGGCGATGGCGGAGGTGATCGAGGCTACCCCGAAGTCTTCCTACCGGGAGTATCTGCAGCGTGTATATAACGAGACGGCGCTTTGCGGGGGAGGAGCCAGGGGATGAAAGAAGCGATCAGCTACCGGAAGGGCCGCATCCACGACCTGACGGCGAAGCCGTTGAACAAGTTTCTCGACGAGCGCGGCTGGCTTGCCGAACTGTTCAGGAGCGATGAAATCGATGCCGCCCTGCTGCCGACCATGGCCTACATCTCCATGACCCAGCCAGGCGTTGCCCGCGGCCCCCACGAGCACAAGGACCAGACGGACTACTTCTGCTTCATAGGGCCCTCCAATTTCAAGGTCTACCTCTGGGATGCCCGCCCCGGTTCGCCGAGCTACGGGGTGAAGCAGGTGATCTTTGCCGGTCTCGACTCTCCGATGATGATGTTGGTCCCCCCCGGAGTAGTTCACGCTTATCGCAACGTAGGCATCGAGAACGGCATCGTCTTCAACGGACCGAACCGGCTCTATGCCGGGGCCGGCAAGAGCGAACCGGTCGATGAGATCCGCCATGAGGATGAAGCCTCCTCGCCGTTTCAGCTCGATTAGCAGGGGCCTCGTCTCCGGGCCTGATCTACGCCGTGTCTGACACCTGAATAGGGGGCCTACTGCCCCCTAAACCATTTTTTGAGGCCATGAAAAAGCTTTTAATCCGCCACAAACGATTCCTGATCAGTGCGCTCTTCCTGTTGCTGGCGTTTCTCACCTACGCCCTCAACCTGAGGAATAAGGAGCACGCGAACCCGCTGGAGCGCACCCTGATGAGCACCACGGCTCCGCTTGCCGAAGGCGCCTCTGCGGTGACCGGCCTGGTCGGCCGCCTCTGGAGCGATTACCTGAATCTTCTGGATGTGCGGCGCGAGAATCTGGTCTTGAGGAAGAGCGTCATCCGGCTGAACGAGAGGATCGTGGCCGGCAACGAGGCTGTGGTCGCCAACGCCAGGCTGAAATCGCTTTTGGACCTGAAGGGGACGCAGAGCGTACCGGCTGTCGCCGTTTCGGTGATTGGCGAGGACAGCTCCGCCTGGTTTAAGACGCTGGTGGTCGATCGCGGCTCAGCCGACGGACTGTCCGAGGGTATGCCTGTGCTGTCTGCAGGCGGCGTGGTCGGGCGCCTTGTCAAGGTGGCGCCGCAAAGCTCGCGGGTGTTACTGCTGACCGACCATGCCAGCGCGATCGCGGCAGTCGTGCAGCGCTCGCGGGCGCGAGGTGTCGTGCGCGGTGCGGGTGGCGGGCGCTGCTCCATGGAGTTCACCGTGAAGGACGAGGATGTGAAGGTGGGCGACACCGTGCTCAGTTCCGGCATCGGCAGGGTATTTCCGAAAGGGGTGCCGATCGGCGAAGTGACCATGGTGAAAAAGGGTGAGTACGGCGTGTTCCAGACCATCGAGGTGCGTCCGACGGTCAATATCGGGAGGCTGGAAGAGATGCTGGTGCTGATCAGGCAGGCTGATGAATAGACTTTCGGCAGGCGGCTAACTTTCATATGATAGGCAATCTTAAAATAGCCGGCTGGGTCGTGACAGCCATTTTGCTGCAGATGACGCTGCTGCCCAGGTATCTCCTGGACCCCTTTCAGCCGAACCTGATCATCATCATGGTAGTCTATCTCGGGCTCAAGCAGCCCCACAGCTTCGCGGGCCTGGCAGCCTTTGCACTCGGCATCCTCCAGGACAGCTTCAGCGGCATGTACCTCGGCCTGCACGCCTTCTCCTACCTCTGCATCTATACGCTGCTCTCCGGGCTTGCCGGCCGGCTCTACACGGACAACCGCGCGCTGCTCGTGCTGGTGGTGTTTCTCGCCACCCTGGCGGGGGCGCTTTTAAACCTGCTCATGCTGGCCATCTTCTCCGTATCCAAAGGGGTCTACTCTTCGCTGCTGCCGGCCCTGATCCCGCAGGCCCTGGTGAATGCCCTGATCGCCTCGCTCTTTTTCAATATCCCGCTCCCCAAAGAGGAGGAGGCGTGATGAAGCCGCAGCAGAATATCCTTCCCGAGGATGACGGGGGACGCCGGATCATCGGTCTGTCGCTGGGCGCCTTCGTCATGTTCTTCCTGCTGCTCTCCAGGCTTTGGTACCTGCAGGTGATAGACACCGACAACCTGCTGGACCAGTCGGAGAACAACCGGCTCCGTTTCGTCCCGGTCGCCGCTCCGCGCGGCGCCATCCTAGACCGAAACGGCAAGGTGCTGGTCTCCAATACCCCGTCCTTCAGCGTCGCCGTGATCCCGCAGGACGTAAAGAACAAGGATCTCCTGATCGACAACCTCGCAAGCTACCTGCACCTGGACCGCGAGGAGATCCGGACCAAATGGGCCAAGGGGGAGGGGAGGGCTAAGTACTACCCGCTGGTGGTAGCCTCCGCGATCAGCCGCGACCAGATGGAGTTTCTGGAGGAGAACCGGCTCTCCCTTTCCGGAGTGAACATCGAGATGAAGCCGGTCAGGGCCTACCCTAACGGGCTTTTGGCCTCGCACCTGCTAGGTTATCTCGGTGAGGTCTCCGAGGAGGAGCTCCGCTCCGAGCGCTATAAGGATTATCACGCCGGCGACTACACCGGCAAGAGCGGCATAGAGAAAAGCTGGGAGGATTTGCTGCACGGCATCGACGGCGGACGCCAGATCGAGGTCGACGCGCGCGGCAGGTTCCTGCGCACGGTCGCCGAGAGCAACTCGAGTGTCGGCAGTACGGTGGTGCTGACCATCGACATCGAGCTGCAGAAGGCGGTGGAGGAGGCTTTTGGTGAAACGGCCGGGGCCGCGGTCGCTATGGATGTCAATACCGGCGAGATCCTGGCCTTTGCCAGCCGTCCGGACTACGATCCCGCCCTTTTTACCGGGCGCATGCCGCCCGAGAAGTGGAAGGAGTACCTGGAGGACAAGAGGCACCCGCTGGAAAACAAGGCGTTGAAGGGGATGTATCCGCCCGGTTCCACCTTTAAAATCGTCACGGCGATCGCAGGCCTTGAGGAGGGGCTGATCGATCAGCATACCAGCGTCGTATGCACCGGCTCCCACAAGTTCGGCAACAGCGTCTTTCGATGCTGGGATAAAAAGGGGCACGGGCGCGTCGAATTGAAAAAGGCGCTCAGGGAGTCGTGCGACGTCTACTTCTACAAGCTTGCCGAGCGCCTGGGTGTAAACCGGATCGCCGCCTATGCCAAACGGTTCGGCATGGGCGCGCCGCTCGGCATAGGGCTTGACAACGAAAAAAGCGGGGTGATCCCGAACGAAGCGTGGAAAATGAAGCGCTTCGGCCAGAAATGGTTTCAAGGGGAGACCTTATCGGTCGGCATCGGGCAGGGGTACGTGCTCACCACGCCGATACAACTCGCCTCGATGATCGCGACCGTCGCCAACGAGGGGCTCGTGTATAAGCCGCACCTGGTGAAGCGGATCGTAGACTCGGACGGGAAGTTACTGAAGGAATTTGGCCCGCAGGTGACGGGGAGGACAGGTTTCAAGCCCGAGACTTACCGGTTGATCAAGGAGGGGCTCTTTTCGGTTGTTAACGACCCGCACGGAACCGGGGGGATGGCGCGCCTGTCCGAGGTGAAGGTGGCCGGAAAAACAGGGACCTCACAGGTGATCAAGCTTCGTGACAGCAGGGGGGATATCCCCTACCGCTTCAGGGACCATGCCCTGTTCGTCGCCTTTGCCCCTTTGGAAAAGCCGGAGATCGCGGTCGCCGTCATCATAGAGCACGGCGAGCATGGCAGCAGTGCCGCGGCCCCGATAGCGGGACGGCTGCTCAAGGCGTATTTCGAAGGGAAAGGTGTTATTAAGAAGCCGGTGCCGAAGCCGGCCAGGCAAAGTGAGGGGGGGGTGGATCCGGTAGGGGCCGGGCCGGGCGAATCTGCAGCCGGAGTCGAAGGGGCAGTCGGAGCCGCCCTGCCAGCTGTACCGGCCGTACCAGCCGCCGGCAGCACAGCCACGGAAGCCGGCGCGCCTGGTCAATAAGCGGGGGCCGGGGAAGTTGATAATCTGAAACCGCAGAACTTTTAGAGGTCCACATGTTCGACCGAAGGCTATTCACCAACTTTGACTGGACGCTTCTTATCGTGGTGCTGCTCATCACCGGGTTCGGAGTCATCAACATATTCAGCGCCTCGTCTTCCTACCGCGACATCGGCACGCCCTACTTCTTAAAGCAGATCTACTGGATCGCGGCCGGGCTTACCCTCTGTCTCACCGTCTGCAGCCTCGACTACCATATCCTGGAGGACTTCGCCTACTGGCTGTACGGCGCCGTGCTGCTGTTACTGGTCATGGTGCTTCTGTTTGGCAAGACCTCCATGGGCGCCACCCGCTGGATACACCTCGGATTCTTCTCCATACAGCCTTCGGAGCCGATGAAGATCGTCATCATCATGACCTTCGCCCGTTTCTTCAGCCGCTATCCGATCTTCAAGGGGCTGACGCTCAGGGATCTCGGCTACCCGCTGCTGCTTCTGGGCGTTCCGTCCGCCCTCATCATGAAGCAGCCGGACCTGGGAACCGCCGTCCTCGTCCTGCTGATCGGCGGAACCATGCTCCTTTTCGTCAAGGTGCGCTGGTCCGCGCTTGCCACGCTGTTTGCCGCAGCTCTTCCGATCATCTATGCCGGATGGCACTTCGGTCTGCATACCTACCAGAAAAAAAGGGTCTACACCTTTCTTAATCCCGATCTCGACCCGCAGGGAAGCGGTTACCACATCATCCAGAGCAAGATCGCAGTCGGTTCCGGTGGTACCTTCGGCAAAGGGTTTATGCACGGGACCCAGTCGCAGCTCCGCTTTCTTCCCGAGCAGCATACCGATTTCGCCTTTTCGGTGTTCGGCGAGGAGTGGGGGTTTGCCGGCAGTCTGCTCATGCTGACGCTTTACCTGTTCCTGATTCTCTGGGGGCTCTCCATTGCGAAGCGGTGCAACGACCGCTTCGGCGCGCTGCTTGCCGTCGGCGTCTCCTCGATGCTCTTCTGGCACATCATCATCAACATGGGGATGGTGATCGGTCTGTTCCCGGTAGTAGGCGTCCCATTGCCGTTCTTCTCCTACGGAGGGACTTCCATGGTCACCTCCATGGTAGGAGTGGGGATCCTGATGAACATAAGCATGCGCCGCTTCATGTTCTGATCTGCCTACCCTCAATCAAAAACTCCCCCTCTCCGGTAAAGGGGGAGTTTTTTGTCAATGCCGGCTGATAATCGGCGCCACTGGGAACAACAAGGGATTTCTGCGCATGCGGATAACTATCGTCGAGCCGTACTGCACCGGATCCCACGCCGCCTGGGCCCATGAATATGCGTCGCACAGCCGCCATCAGGTGGAGCTGCTGACCCTGCCGGGCCGCAACTGGAAATGGCGCATGCACGGAGGCGCCGTCACCCTTGCCTCCAGGTTTCTCGCCGGGAGCTCCCCGGACCTGATTCTGGCAACCGACATGCTCGATCTCACTACCTTCCTGGCCCTCACCAGAACGACCAGCAGCCGCTGCAGCTGCGCACTCTATTTCCACGAGAACCAGCTTACCTACCCCTGGTCGCCGGGCGACCCGGACAAAGCCCAGCAAAGGGACCTGCACTACGCCTTCATCAACTATGCGAGCGCCCTTGCCGCCGATGCCGTCCTCTTCAACTCCTCATATCATCAAGACGCCTTTCTCGGCGCGCTCCCCGGCTTCCTGAAGAACTTCCCTGACCAGACGGAGCAGGCCTCGGCGCAGCGGATAGCGGACAAAAGCCGCGTGCTGCCGCTTGGCATGGACCTGAGAAAGCTTGATCTTTACCGGCCGGAAACAGCCGAGGCTCCAGGCCCACCGCTCATCCTCTGGAACCACCGTTGGGAGTACGATAAGGCGCCGGAACAGTTTTTCGAGGCGCTTTATCAGCTAGCTGATGAAGGGCTCGCTTTCAGGGTGGCCGTGCTCGGGGAGTCGTTCGGGAGGGCTCCGGCCGTCTTCAAACAGGCGCGGGAGAGGCTCGGTGCCCGGGTGGTGCAGTGGGGGTATCTGGAGAGTTTCGCCGAGTATGCGAAATGGCTCTGGCGTGCGGACATCCTGCCGGTTACCTCGCGCCAGGAATTTTTCGGAGCCAGCGTGGTGCAGGCGCTATATTGCGACTGTGCCGCCTTATTGCCGGACCGTCTTTCCTATCCGGAACACGTTCCTGGCCGGGCCCTTGGCTCTGTGCTTTACCGGGAGGGCGAAAAGCTGGTCGACAGGCTCAGGGAACTTGTCACGCGGAGGTGCTTTGGTGAGCGGCTGGGTGGTTTTGTCGGACGGTATGACTGGGGGAGCCTGGCTCCGCTCTACGACACCTTCCTGGAAAGGCTGGCTTCCCGGGAGAGTGCTGCAGTACCTTCATTTCCTGCTCTTTAACAGGTGCCTGCGAGGGGAGAGGGCGATTTCGGAAGGATGTTCGGCAGGCTGACATTGAGGAGGGGCGCTGGCATGGCGCCCCTTTTCCCAATCAGGCTGCCTGCCGGTTTACCATGATTACTTCGTTCATCCTCTCCAGCCAGATGGCGCCGCATGAGTTGCATTCCAGAATATCCTTGGCGTAGCCATCCGAATGCATGTCGATCTCGATACCTTTTTTGTTGTTACATACTGGGCAATACATGCTGTTTTTTCTCCTGTTCGCGTTATTGTAGTTGGCTCACTATATAGGACAAGCCGCACCGGTGCAAGCTCGATTTTCAGAAAAACTAAAGTGAAACAGTAGTTTAGCGCGTGTCGGTCGCGGCTCCGCCAACCCCCCATTTTAAAACACGCCCGCTCTGCCGTTGGATAAGTTGCTGCTTTATATCTGTAACTGTCTGTTCGTAAGGCGAAATTCCAGAATAAAACAAGGGTATGGCCATAAAAGGAAATCTGGCTCTTCTTTACGTGAAGGTGAAGCGATTTTTTATTTTTTTTCGCCGGTCAATTACCGAAACGGTGGTTTGCAAGATTGTGGCTGTTCCCGCCCGATTATCAATCAGAAATCGCTCGAGACGTTTTATGCTGGAAACTTTTCAGGGTAGGTGTTAATGTTTGGCTATTCTAATTTTACGATGTGTAGGTTGACCTGACCCGGGAGCCTGACATGAAGGAAGCCATGTTTTACCAGCGGATCGAAGGCGGCAGTGTGCGCTGCGGACTGTGCCGCTTCGCTTGTCTGATCGGCAACGGCAAACGTGGGCACTGCAGGGTGCGTGAAAATCGCGAAGGTGTCCTCTACTCGTTGGTCTACGGACGGTTGGTGGCCGAGCAGGTCGATCCCGTCGAGAAAAAGCCTCTCTTTCATCTCCTGCCGGGCAGCCGCTCCTACTCGGTGGCAACTGTTGGCTGCAATTTTCGTTGTCTGCACTGTCAAAACTACCACATCTCCCAGCCGGAGATGGAGATCGTGGAGGACTCCGGCAGCTTTGTCGCGCCCGAGACCCTGGTGGAGAGGGCGCTTGCTGCAGGATGCCGCTCCATTTCCTATACCTACACCGAGCCGACCATCTATTTCGAGTACGCCTACCAAACGGCGATGCTCGCCAGGGGTGCCGGGCTTAAGAACATCTTCGTCACCAACGGCTATATCACAAACGAGGCGCTCGCCGCCATAGCGCCCTTTCTGGATGCGGCCAACATCGACCTGAAGGGGTTCACGGCCTCGTTCTACCGTGAGGTGGTGGGGGCGAACTTAGCCGAGGTGCTCGACTGCATCAGGGAGTACAAGAGGCTCGGCATCTGGCTGGAACTCACCACCCTGATCATCCCGGGCAGAAACGACTCGCACGATGAAATGCGTGCCATTGCGGAATTTATCGCCGGCGAGCTCGGTCCCGGGACTCCCTGGCATGTAAGCCAGTTCTACCCGACCTATCGGCTGACCGGTCTGCCTCGTACCCCGCTTGCCACCTTGAAGGCTGCCCGGCGCATCGGGCTTGAGGCCGGGCTTCGCTACGTGTATGAGGGGAATATTCCCGGCGAGGGGGGGGAGAGCAGCTACTGCCCGGGCTGCGGCGGGCTCTTGATCAAAAGGTATGGCTATACCGTGGAGCGGAATCTTCTTGCCGGCGGGCGCTGCCCTGGTTGCGGATTTGAGATTGACGGCATCTGGGACTAGCGGCCTGATGGTCGTCTGGCCCCCCGCCGCGAGACCAGACCCTGCATGGCCGGTTCCCTCTTATGCTGCCGTTCTGGGTGCCACCTTTTGCTTTACCCTGCAGTGACGATCCCCCGCTGACAATGGAAACGGTTGCCCCCGCTCTGCCATTCATGTTATATCATCATTAACTCGCATAAAATCCACCATGAAGAGGTGTTCTTGAAGGTCTCACTGCTGCGTCGCTCCTGGGTGACTTTTTCCATCTGGGTGATCGGTTGCTACGCCTCCGCCATCAACCGTTTCCATGTCAAAGGGGCGGAGCGGATACCCCGCACCGGCGGGGTGCTGGTCGCCTCGAACCACATCTCCGCGTATGACACCATTTTTCTCCCTTGGGCGGTCATCAGGGGAAATCCACTGCAGATGCTCTGGGCTCCTGCCAAGGAAGAGCTGTTTGCAAACCGCCTGCTCGGGCTGCTCTATAGGTCATGGGGAGCCTTCCCGGTCAGACGCGGCAGAGACCTGCGCGCCGGCAAGCACATAAACGAGCTGTTGATGAGCCAGAAGGTGATGCTGTTTCCCGAGGGGACGAGGCACAAGGACGGCGTGCTCGGCAAGGGGAACCGCGGAGTCGGCAAGATCATCTACGACACCAGGCCGCAGGTGATACCCACGGCCCTGTCCGGGGTGAACGGCTGGCACTTCCCGGCCTTGCGGGCCAGGGGGGGGGTCTCCTTTGGCAACCCGCTCAAATTCGACGACCTGTACGCGCTTCCCGACTGCAAGGAGACCCACCAGCTGATCGTGGACCGGGTTATGGAATCGATCGCCTCGCTTTTGAAGGAAGAGGGGAACTACGTCGATGCAGGTTGAGATATTCTGTGACGGGGCCTGCAGCGGCAACCCCGGCATCGGCGGGTACGGCAGCATCCTGCGCTGCGGAGCGAAGGAGAAGGAGCTCTCCGGGGCAGAAGGCGCCACCACCAACAACCGGATGGAGATGAGTGCGGCAATAGCTGCGCTGGAGGCACTTACCCGCCCCTGCGAGGTAGTGGTCACCACCGATTCCCAGTACCTTGCCAAGGGGATGACCGAGTGGATGTCCGGCTGGGTGAAGAGGGGATGGGTGAACAGTAAGAAGGAGCCGGTCCTGAACCGCGACCTCTGGGAGAGGCTCCTCGCGCTTTCCAAGATGCACAAGATCAAGTGGGTCTGGGTGCGCGGCCATAACGGGCATCTTGAAAATGAGCGCTGCGACGAGCTGGCGCGTGCTGCCATCGAGACGTTCAAGAAAAAAGCCGGGAAATGACAGCAATTAGCTACGCGGACAGTGGGAACATGGCTGTTTCATCCCTAGGAGCGGCATTCCTGCCGCGATTGTTTTTAAAGGATCGTCGGCTGGAACCAAGGCCGGAATCCAGTTGGAGGTCCGCCTGGACTACTTTATCATCGAGGTCTCCGAGGGGGAGATAAAGAGGGAGCGGGAAAAGGCGCGTGAGCTGCGCAAGAGCCCGTGGTGGAAGAACCGGCTTGCCAGGGGGCTCTGCCATTGGTGCCGGGAACGGTTCCTTCCCTCCGATCTCTCCATGGACCATGTCGTGCCGGTGATCCGCGGCGGCAAGAGCAGCCGTGGCAACCTGGTACCCTCCTGCAAGGAGTGCAACAACAAAAAGAAGCACATGCTGCCGATTGAGTGGGAAGAGTACCTGACAACGCTTCCGGGGGACGACGGGAACTGATCAGCAGACAGGTGCGACACGGAGAATAGGTGAAAAGGTGAAAAGAGATATCAAGACGGTCATCTACGATTGCGACGGCGTCATGTTCGACTCCTTCGAGGCGAATGTCGCCTTTTACATGCAGGTGATAGAGCACTTCGGCAAGCCGCCGCTGGACCGGGAAGACGCGGATGCCATGCGGGTACTGCACACCTACTGCAACAAGGACGTGCTCTCGTATCTCTTCGAGGGAGATGACAGATTAGCCGAGGTGCGCGCCTTCTCGGCGACCATCGACTACCGGAAACTCTTCCCGCTGATGACCATGGAGGAGGGGCTGCGCGAGACGCTTGAGGCCCTGTCCGGCAAAGTGGATCTGGCGGTTTGCACGAACCGCGCGAGTTCCATGGAGATGCTGCTGGAAAGCTTCGGACTTGATAGCTACTTCAGCTGTGTCATGACGGCAGGTCGGGTCATAAATCCGAAGCCTCACCCCGAGCCGCTTTTGAAGGTGCTGGAGCATTACGGCATCGGTGCCGAGCAGGCCCTCTTTGTTGGCGATTCGGAAGTTGACCGCCAGGCGGCTGATGCCGCGGGGATCCCTTTCATAGCCTATCGCGGCGACATGTGTGCCTTAGCCCGCATCGACAGGCATCTGGACCTATTGGCACTGCTGTAGTTCATCTTCGGATCCGCTCCTGATGCAGCTTGGGGCTATCACGTATAAAAGAGGTTAGCTGATGATAGTAATCGAAACAGCCACCAAAGCGCGCAGGTCACGCTTGTCCCTCGTCTTTGCCGGATCAGCCGGCGCAGAAGATAGGCGGTAGCATGGAACTTACGCCAGTGGAAGAGGGTGAGAGACTTTTCAGGCGTGCCCTGGAAGCCCTGGCTGCAGGGCAGACCCAGTCAGCATTGGCGCAACTGGAACGGGCCCTCAAGTTAACTGACAACCCTTCCTGGCATTCCCATCTCGGGTACTGCATTGCCAAGGAACGGGGGCAGGTAAAGAAGGGGGCCGACCTCTGCACGGCGGCCCTGGAACTTGAACCGGAGAACCAGTTGCACTATTTGAATCTGGCCAAGGTGCATCTCATTGCCGGCCACAAGCCGCAGGCACTGGAGGCGCTGCGGGCGGGGATGGCGATGGGGGGGAGCGAGGAGACTCTCGCGCTTTTGGTGAAGTTGGGCAATAGAAAGCCGCCGGTCCTCTCGTTTTTGCACCGCAACAACGGACTGAACATATTTCTTGGCCGGACGCTGGCACGCCTTGGCCTGCGCTGAGCCAAGCGCTTACGGCTCTGCTGGCTGCTTTTAAACCTTGTTGCGGTGATTGCCAAGGCGGCCATGCTTTCGGTTGCTGGCTGTGATTATGTTGTATAATTGTCACCGCAGGCGAAGCCGACAGCAGGGGGTGGCGCAAATGGCCGACCAATTCAGGGAGCAGGGGGCGTTCAGCTGGTTTGAACTGACGACAACGGATGTGCGCAGGGCCGAAGCTTTCTACACACGGCTCTTTGGCTGGACAATGGAGCCCTGGGCCGGGGAGGGGAGCTATACGCTGATCAAGGTGAACGGAAAGGAGGTGGGCGGGATCGTGTCTGCCCCCTCCGGCGAGACCCCGAAACCTTGCGGCTGGGGCATATATGTGACGGTCACCGACGTCGACGAGACGGCGAGCAAGGCACCCGAGTTCGGCGGCAAGGTGCTGGTGCAGCCGACCGACATCCCGAGGGTAGGCCGGTTTTGCATCATCGAGGACCCGCAGGGAGCCGTCATTACCGCCATCACCTACTGCCGCGGCTAGCCGCCCGCGCGCCGGCCCGTTACGGCATGAAAAAAGGCCGCGAGTCAACCGTTTTCGTCGGGGCTCGCGGCCTTTTCTGCGCCGATCCCTCCTTGATCAAATTCCCAGTATGAGAGACATCTCGTGCAGTTCGTCCTGTTGTCTCTTCTCGCTTACCACCACGGTCTCCAGCAGGGTCGGGACAATCGCATTGCAGCAGAGGCCGACCATTTTCCCCCTTTGCCCGGCCAGCAGGAGTTCCACTGCCCCGTGTCCCAGCCGGGAGCCGAGCAGCCTGTCGAACACCGAGGGAGCGCCTCCGCGCTGGTAGTGGCCGAGCACCGTCACCCGTGTCTCGAAACCGATGGCGTCCTTGATGGTGTCCGCTATGTTCTGGGCACGCCCGGCACCCTCGGCAAGTATGATGATGGCGTTTGAGCGCCCCTCTTCATAGCGCAGACGCAGCTGGTTGCAGAGATCCGTTATGTCGCACTCCACCTCCGGGATGATGGCATACTCGGCGCCGGTAGCGATGGCCGACATGCTGGCGAGATAACCGGAGTTTCTTCCCATTACCTCGATGACGAAAGCGCGGTCGTGGGAGCTTGCCGTGTCCTTTATGCAGTCGACGGCGTAGATGATGTTGTTGAGCGCGGTGTCGACGCCGAGCGCCATGTCTGTAAAAGGAATATCGTTGTCGATACTGGCCGGAATGCCGATCACCGGGACCCCCATGCGGTGCAGCGCCAGAGCGCCGTTCAAGGAGCCGTCGCCACCTATGACGACCAGCCCGTCGACGCCGATCTCTTCCAGGTGCCGTACCGCCTTCTCTCGCCCGAGCACGGTCCTGAACTCTTCGGAGCGGGCGGACTGCAGGAAGGTGCCGCCCCGGTGCAGGATACCTGCCACCTCCTTGGTCTCCATCTCCAGATATTCGCCCTTCAATAGCCCGGCGTACCCCTTCCTGAAGCCGACTACCTGCACCCCGTGTCCGAGTGCCGTGCGGGTCGCGCTCCTGATGGCGGCGTTCATCCCCGAACAATCGCCGCCGCTGGTCAGTATCCCGATCTTCTTCATATAAGAACCCCGTATCCTGCTTTGGTTGAACCCGCGCCCCTGCGAGCTGCGCTTTGGCGTGCCTGATTGGTGTCACCGGCGAAACTATTTTCAACAGTGATGGTCATTTTCTTTAGGGTAGCGCAGCAAGGTGTCTTACTGCAACTGCAACATCTCCTCACCTTACCCCTTCTCCCGCTCCCCCTTGATCCACTCCATCCGCTCTTTGATGCTCTTTTCGTAGCCGCTCTCCTTGGGCTCGTAGAAGCGCTTGCCGGCGATCTGTTCCGGGAGGTACCCCTGAGCCGGGTACCCCGCGTAGTCGTGCGGATATCGGTACCCCTTGCCGTACCCCATGCCCTTCATCAGTTGGGTGGGAGCGTTCCTTATCTGCATCGGGACCGGGAGCGCGCCTGTTTGCCTCACCTCGGCGAGCGCCTGGTTGATCCCGAGGTAGGAGGCGTTCGACTTGGGTGCGGTGGCGAGGTAGCTTACTGCCTGGCCTAGGATGATCCTTCCCTCCGGCATACCCACCAACTGAAAGGCCTGCAGCGCGGAGACCGCCATCTGCAGTCCGCGCGGGTCGGCGTTGCCGACGTCCTCGGAGGCGAAGATCACCATCCGCCTCAGTATGAAGACGGGATCCTCCCCCGCCTCCAGCATGCGCGCGAGCCAGTAGAGTGACGCGTCCGGGTCGGAGCCGCGCATCGACTTTATGAAGGCGGAGATCACGTTGTAGTGCTCTTCGCCCCCCTTGTCGTACAGCAGCGGCTTTTTCTGCACCGCCTCGCGCGCCGTCTCCAGGGTGATGGTGCTGTCGATTGGGGCTAGCCTGGCCGCAGTCTCCAGCGAGTTCAGCGCTACGCGCGCGTCCCCTTGCGCCTGTTCGGCCATGAACGCGAGCGCCTCCGGGGTGGCGTCGAGGCCGAATGCTCCCAGCCCGCGCTCGGCGTCCTGCAGGGCGTTTTGGAGGATCAGGGCGATCTCCTGGTCGGAGAGGGGGTTTAGCACGAGTACCTTGCAGCGGGATAAAAGCGGGGCGATCACCTCGAAGGAGGGGTTCTCCGTGGTGGCGCCGATCATGGTGAAGGTGCCGCGCTCGACGTAGGGGAGAAAGGCGTCCTGCTGGGATTTGTTGAAGCGGTGGATCTCGTCCACGAAGAGGATGGTCCGCCTCCCGTGGTACTTGAGGGTGTCCTCGGCCTCCTTCACCACCTCGCGGATCTCCTTGATGCCGCTCATGATGGCGGAGAAGAAGATGAAGTGGGATTTGGTGGCGTTGGCGATGATTCTGGCGAGGGTCGTCTTGCCGCTGCCGGGCGGTCCCCAGAAGATCAGGGAAGTCAGCCGGTCCGTCTCGATCAGGCGGCGCAGCAGCTTCCCCTCGCCGAGAATATGGGTCTGCCCGAGGTATTCGGAGATGGTGCGCGGACGCATTCTCTCGGCCAGGGGGGCCACTTTGGAGCTGTCGATGCTGAAAAGATCCAACTTCAGTGCCTCTGCAGTTCGACGGCACCCGGGCGGATGTCGACCGGCTTGATGCCCCAGATCTCCCGCGCGTACTCCTCGATGGTCCGGTCGCTGGAGAATTTACCCATGCCCGCCGTGTTCAGGATGGCCCGCCTGGCCCATTCTTGCTTGTTCTGGAAGAGCGTGCTTACCTCCTGCTGGCAGGCGACGTAGGAGGCGTAGTCGGCCAAAAGCATGTAGTGGTCGCCCAGGTTCAAAAGCGAATCGGTGATCGGGGTGAAGAGCTCGGGGGAGCCGGGGGAGAAGAAGCCGGAGGCGATCATGTCGAGCACCCTCTTCAGCTCCTTGTTGGCGTTGTAGTATTCCCTCGGGTTGTAGCCGCGCGCCCTCAGCTCGCCCACCTCGGCGGCGGTGAGGCCGAAGATGAAGATGTTCTCCCGGCCGACCTCCTCCATGATCTCGATGTTGGCGCCGTCCAGGGTCCCGATGGTGAGCGCGCCGTTCAGGGCGAACTTCATGTTGCCGGTTCCGGAGGCCTCGGTCCCCGCGGTGGAGATCTGCTCGGAGAGGTCGGAGGCGGGGAAGATCTTTTCGGCGAGGCTCACCCCGTAATTGGCCAGAAACACCACCTTGATCCTGCCTGCCACCACCGGGTCGCGGTTCACCACCGAGGCCACTGCATTGATGAGTCGGATGGTGAGCTTCGCGGCGGCGTAGGAGGGGGCAGCCTTGCCTCCGAAGATGAAGGTGCGGGGGACGAAAGGGACGGCCGGGTTGTCCTTGATCCTGTTGTAGAGGGTGATGATATGGAGCACGTTCAAAAGCTGCCGTTTGTACTCGTGTATCCTCTTCACCTGGACGTCGAAGATCGAATCAGGATTCACCTCGATCCCGTTTTGGGCCAGCATGTAGCGGCAGAGCTCTTCCTTGTTGCTTCTTTTTATCTGCTGCCAGCGGGTCAGGAATTCGGGGTCCGAGGCCACGGCCCGCAGTTTTTCCAGCTCGTAGAGGTCGCGTGTCCAGCCGTTTCCTATGTACTCGTCGATCAGGGAGGACTGGGAGGGGTTCGACATCTTGAGCCAGCGCCTCTGGGTGATGCCGTTGGTCTTGTTGTTGAACCTCTCCGGGTACATCTCGAAAAAGTCGCGGAACAGCTCGTTCTTCAGGATCTCCGAGTGGAGCGCGGCCACCCCGTTCACCGAGTGGCTGCCGACGATGGCCAGGTGCGCCATGCGGATCTTTCTTTCCCAGTGCTCCTCGACGATGGACATCCGGGAGAGCCGTTGCGGGTCGTCCGGGAAGCGCGCCTTGATCTCTTTCAGGAAGCGATCGTTGATCTCGTAGACGATCTGCAGGTGTCGCGGCAGGATCTGCTCGAAGAACCAGACGGGCCACTGCTCCAGGGCTTCCGGCAGGATGGTGTGGTTCGTGTAGGCGAAGGTCTTGCGGGTGATCTCCCACGCCTCCTCCCAATCCACCTTTTCCAGGTCGATCAATACGCGCATCAGCTCGGGAATGGCGAGGGTTGGGTGGGTGTCGTTCAGCTGGATGGCGACCTTTTCCGGCAACAGCCTCATGTCGGTGTGCTTTTTCTTGAAGCGGTACAGCACGTCGTGCACCGTGGCCGAGGCGAGGAAGTACTCCTGCTTGAAGCGCAGCTCCTTTCCCTCGATGACGTTGTCGGCAGGATAGAGCACCTTGGAGATGGTTTCCGACTGCATCTTCTTCTCGACGGCGCGAATGTAATTCCCCTCGTTGAAGAATTTGAGGTCGAATTCGCGGCTCGATTTGGCGCTCCAGAGCCTCATGGTGTTGACGCTGTGGGTCTGGTAGCCGGGGATCGGGGTGTCGTAGGCCATCGCCATGACATCCTCCGTGTCCACCCACTCCCGCACCAGTTTCCCGAACTTGTCGGGTGTGCTCAGTACCCGGCCGTAGAATTTCACCGTGTGCAGATGCTCCTGCCGGTCAAGTTCCCAGGGATTTCGGTAGCGAAGCCAGTTGTCCGGGATCTCCAGCTGTGCCCCGTCCACGATATGCTGGCGGAAGATGCCGTACTCGTAGCGGATGCCGTAGCCGTAGGCGGGTATCGACATGGTCGCCATGGAGTCGAGAAAGCAGGCCGCCAGCCGCCCCAGGCCGCCGTTTCCAAGACCCGCGTCCTGCTCTTCCGAGAGGATCTCCTCAAAGTCATAGCCAAGCGAGGTGATGGCGTCGCGGAAGTCGTCCCAGACACCTAGGTTGATCAGGCTGTTGCCAAGCGTTCTACCCATCAGAAATTCCATGGAGATGTAGTAGACCCTTTTGTTGTCCGAGTTGTAGTAGGCCTGCTGGGTGTCCAGCCAGCGCTCCACCAGGTGGTCTCTCACCGCGTAGGCGAGCGCATTGAAGCTGTCATATTTGGTCGCTGAATACTTGTCTTTTCCGAGGGTGTATTCGAGGTGTTCCAGAAAGGATTTGATGATCATCATTTCCTTGTCGAGCTCTTCGCTGCCGCCTATTTCCTCTTCAGTCATGTGTCACCCTGCTTTCCCTTGCTGGTTCTGGCCGGTACGGTGTCTGCACGCGCGCCTGGCGCTCTAGTTTCCGTTGGACATGATACAGTATATATGCTAGTAAATCCTAGATTACAATACAAGTAAAGGCTTTGTGATGAAAAAAATCGCCATTTTCGCTAAAGTCCACGACCCACGTTGTCTGGACGTCGCAGAGCAGCTGACCGAGTGGCTCGCGGGTCGCGGTATAACGGCGAGCGTCGAGGAGCACCTCTCCAAGCGGCTCAGGCGCCCGACTTCCGCCGAGAGCGCCGAGAGTTCCGAGATCGCCCGGGACGCGGACCTGGTGGTGGTTCTTGGGGGGGACGGCACCCTGATCGCCGCCGCTCGTCTGGTCGGCGAGCGCCAGGTGCCGATTCTCGGGGTGAACCTCGGCAGCCTCGGTTTTCTCACCGAGATCACCCTGAACGAGCTCTACCCGTCGGTAGAGCGCTGCCTGCAGGGAGATTTCGAGGTGAGCGAGCGGATGATGCTGCTTGCCTCTGTGGAGCGGGCAGGGGAGGTGGTTGAACTGCACCGGGTGCTAAATGATGTGGTGATCAACAAGGGGGCGCTGGCGAGGATCATCGACATGGAGACCTCGGTAAACGGGCACTACCTCACCACCTTCAAGGCGGACGGCCTGATCGTATCGACCCCGACCGGTTCAACCGGCTATTCCCTGTCGGCCAACGGACCGATCATCCACCCGGAACTTGAGTGCATCTCTATCACCCCGATCTGTCCCCATACCCTCACCAACCGTCCGCTGGTGATGGCCGGCGACGCACGCATCGCCATCAGGCTGGAATCGTCCATTGACGAGGCGGTGTTTCTGACCCTGGACGGCCAGGTGGGTGTGAAACTGGTCTGCGGAGACGTGGTGCAGATAAGAAAATCGGGGCACGCGACCCGTCTGGTGCAGTCCCGCAGCAAGGATTACTTCGAGGTGCTCCGAACCAAGCTGAAATGGGGGGAAAGGTGAAAACAGGGTATCCGGTTCCGGTTTCAGCGCTTTCGCACCTGAGAGCGGGGCTGGCCATTTGCCGCCCTTAACTAAACCGGCGACCGGACTGGAAAACCTTTATAAATATCTATGCTAAGAGAACTGCAGATTGCCAATCTTGCCATCATCGAGAAGCTCCATGTGGAGTTTCACGGCGGCCTGAACATCCTCACCGGCGAAACCGGCGCGGGGAAATCGATCATCATCGACGCGGTCAACCTGATCCTGGGCGGCCGCGCCAGCGCAGATCTGATCCGCTCAGGTGCCGACGAGGCCTCGGTCGAGGCGCTCTTCGATCTCACCGGCCGCCCCGCCCTGCTGGAGACGCTGGCCGCAATCGGCGTCGAGTGCGACGGCGAACTGCTGGTGCGGCGGGTGGTCTCCCGGGGCGGCAAGAACCGGGTCTTTATCGCAGGCGGCCTCGCCACCATCTCGATGCTCTCCGAAATCTCCCGCACACTGATCAATATATATGGCCAGCATGAGTCGCAGACCCTGCTGAAAACCGAGCATCACCTGCGCCTTCTGGACGGCTTCTCCGGCTCTCTCAAGCTTCGCGACGCCTTTTCCGCCCGCTTCGACGAGTACCAGCGGGCGAAGGCGGAGCTGGAGGCTCTGGAACAGGGGGAGCGCGAGGCGGCCCGCCGCATCGACCTGCTCTCCTTCCAGTGCAAGGAGATAGCCGAGGCGAGACTGTCCGCCGGAGAGGAGGAGGAGCTTGCAGAGGAGCGGAGCCGGCTTGCCCACGGCGAGAAGCTGCTCGTCTCAAGCCAGCAGGCCTTCGACTCCCTTTACGGCGGGGACGCGGCACTTTTGGGGGGACTGCGCCGGGTGATCTCCGGTGTGGCCGAGGCGGGTGCCATCGATCACGCGCTGGCCCCGGTCGCCGAGGCGCTGGAAGCCGCCTACGCGCAGCTCGAAGACGCCTCCCTTACTCTGCGCGACTATGCAGCCGGGGTGGAGGCGGACCCTGGACGCCTGGAGCAGCTGGACGACCGGCTGGACGCCATCAACCGCCTGAAACGCAAATACGGCGAGACTATTCCTGAGATGCTCGCCTACCAGCTGCAGGCCGCGGACGAACTCTCCGGGCTTAGCTCCCGCGGGCAGGCGCAGGGCGAGCTGGCCCGGCTGATCGCAGCTCTTAAGGAAGAACTGACAGCTCTTGGCGCCACCCTCACCAAGGCCCGCAGGAAAGGGGCGCTGGCCCTGAAGGCGGGCATGGAGCGGGAGCTGAAAGAGCTGGCCATGACGCATGCGGTGTTCGAGACCTCCTTCGAGGCGAGCCCGGAGCCCAGGGGGCAGGGCTTCGAGCGGGCAGAGTTCCTCTTTTCGCCAAACCCCGGCGAGCCGCCCAAGCCGCTGGCGAAAATCGCCTCCGGGGGGGAGCTCTCCCGTCTGATGCTGGCCTTGAAGCAGCTACACCCGGACAGCGAGGTCCCGACCCTGATTTTCGACGAGGTGGACAGCGGCATCGGTGGAGCGACCTCGGCCCTGGTCGGTGTCAAGCTGAAGCGGGTAGCCGCCTCCCAGCAGGTGCTGGCCATCACCCATCTTCCCCAGGTGGCGGCCTTTGCCGATCTGCACCTGCTGGTGGAAAAGTCGGTGAGCCACGGGCGGACCGCCACCTGCGTGCAGAGGCTGGAGGGCGATGAGAGGGTAGCGGAAGTGGCGCGCATGCTGAGCGGCGCGCGGGTGACGGAGAAGACCCTAGAGCATGCAAGGGAAATGATTCAGGAGGCAGCTGCATGATAAGAAAGGCCAGGATCAGCGACGTGAAGGAGATACAGAAACTTCTGACCAGCTTCGCCAACCGCGGCGAAATGCTCTCCCGTTCGCTCTCCGAGCTGTACGAAGCGCTGCGCGATTTCTACATCTTCGAGGAGGACGGCAGGGTGCTCGGCACCTCTGCGCTGCATATCGTCTGGGAGGATCTGGCCGAAGTGCGCTCGGTGGCGGTAGCGGAGGACGCCGGAAGGCGCGGCATCGGCAGCGAGGTGGTAGGAGCCTGTCTGGAGGAGGGGCGGGCGCTCGGGCTGAAAAGAATTTTCTGCCTCACCTACAAGCCCGATTTTTTTGCCAAGTTCGGTTTTCGCGTGGTAGACAAGTCCGAACTGCCGCACAAGGTGTGGGGCGACTGTATTAAGTGCGTCAAGTTTCCCGACTGCGACGAGATCGCCATGATACTGGATCTGTAGCCGCGGACTGCAAGGACGGTCCGGGGCGCCATCCCCCCAGTCCCCCTGCTGCCTGACGGGGGGAAGGCCGCAGCTTAAGGCTGCGGCTCGTCGATGATGTTCATCAGTCTGCGCACGAAAGGGCTCACCACGGCATAATGCACCTCGACCCCGTCCCTGGTCCCCTCGATGATCCCTTTGTTCTTCAGTAGCGCCAGGTGCTGCGAGACCGTTGCCTGCGGAAGCCCCAGGCACTCCCAGATATGCTTCACGTTGCACTCCTGAGTGCAAAGACCTGCTACTATCTTCAGCCGGATCGGGTGCCCGAGCACCTTCAGCATCTCGGCTTCCTTGTGATATTCCTTCGTCTTGTCGAATGCCAACGCTCTATCCTCCGCTATTTCTTGTGGATTAATCTTTAGATGCTTACAAAATCTTTGTCAATCAAAAGCTGCCCTGCGAGCGGTAGATCTTCTCGCTGAAGTGGCAGGCGGCCCGGTGACCCGGTTCCCCCCCCTCCTTTTCCAGGAGCTCCGGGCGCTTTTCGCTGCAGATCCCTTGCGCGTAGGGGCAGCGGGGGTGGAAAGGACAGCCGGAAGGCGGTGAGAGCGGGGAGGGGAGCTCCCCCTTTGCGATCAGGCGGCGCCTGCGTTTTTCCGGGTCTATGCTCGGAACGGCACTTAACAGCGCCTCAGTATAGGGGTGCAGCGGAGCCTCCAGTAGCTCGTCGCGGCGCCCGGTCTCCACGATCCGCCCGAGATACATGATGGCGATCCGGTCGCTTAGGTGGCGAAGGACGGAGAGGTCGTGGGTGATGAAGAGAAAGGAGAGCTGAAGCTCGTCTTTCACCTCCTGCAGCAGGTTGATGATCTGGGCCTGGATGGAGAGATCGAGCGCCGAGACCGGCTCGTCCGCGATGATCAGCCTCGGGGAGACGGCGAGGGCGCGCGCGATGCCGATCCTCTGCCGCTGCCCGCCCGAGAACTCGTGCGGAAAGCGGCTCAGCTGGTCCGCCGACAGTCCTACCCGCTCCATCAGTGCAGCCACCCGCTCCCGCCTCTGTCCGGCGCCGCCGATCCGGTGGATGGCGAGCGGCTCGCCTATGATCTCCGAGACGCGCATTCTCGGATTGAGCGAGGAGAAGGGGTCCTGGAAGATCATCTGCACGTCCTTTCTGAAAAGGGCGAGCTCGCCGCGATCCATGCCGGAGAGATCCCTGCCGGCATAGCGGATGGTCCCCTGCGTCGGGGGGGTCAATCCGGTCAAGAGACGCGCCACGGTCGATTTTCCGCATCCCGACTCGCCGGCCAGCCCCAGCGTCTCGCCGGGGAAAAGCTCCAGGTCGAGCCCTGCCACGGCAGTCAGCTGGCGTTTTTCGGCCAGAAGCCCGCCGCGAACCGTGAACTGTTTCACCAGGTTTTCCGCCGACAAAAGCGCGGTCATGGCGCCTTCAGGCAGCGGACCGTGTGGCCTGCGCCTGCCTCCTTCATCTCGATAGATTCCCTGGCGCAGTTGTCGTCGCAGATCGGGCAGCGCTCCTTGAAGGGGCAGCCGGTAAGCTCGTTCTTCAGGTCAGGCACGCTGCCTGCGAAGGTGGCCAGTTTTTCCCCGGGGGTGCCGAACTCGGGAAGCGAGGCCAACAGGCCGCGGGTGTAGGGGTGCAGAGGGTTCTTGAACAGTTCGGCGGTAACTGCCGTCTCCACGATCTGGCCGGCGTACATGATGGCGGTCCGGTGCGCCCTCTCCGCCACGATCCCCAGGTTGTGGGTGATCAGCAGGAGCCCCATCTGAGTCTCGGTCTTGATCCGGTCCAAAAGCTCGAGGATCTGGGCCTGAATGGTGACGTCGAGGGCGGTGGTCGGCTCGTCGGCAATGACCAGTTCGGGACGGCAGGCAAGCGCCATGGCAATCATCACCCGCTGGCGCATGCCGCCGCTCAGCTGATGCGGATAGTCCCTGAGCCTCTCCCTTGGCGCCGGGAGGCCGACCTGCTCCAGGATGCCGACCGTCTCTTCCTCAGCCTGGTCGCGGGTAAGCCCCCGGTGGATCCGGAGCCCCTCGGCCACCTGGTAGCCGACGGTGAAAACCGGGTTCAGGGAGGTCATCGGGTCCTGGAACACCATGGCGATCCGGTTCCCCCTGATCTCGCGCATCTCATCCTCGCCAAGTTTCAGCAGGTCGCGACCCTTGAAGAGGATGGAGCCGGAAACGATCCTTCCCGGCGGCGGCACGAGCCGCATGATGGAGGCGGCCGTGATGCTCTTGCCGCAGCCGGACTCGCCGACCAGTGCCAGTGTCTCGCCCGCTTCCAGGGTAAGGTCGAGGCAGCGGACCGCCTTCAATACCCCGGTTGCCAGGCGGAACTCTGTGCATAGCCCTTTTATTTCTATGAGCGGGGACAAGGAAACTCCTGATGCAATCCCCCCGGGGTGCGGGGGGAGCTTAGGTGGCGATTGGCTTAGCTGCCCCGTTTGACGGGGGCCCCCGGACGACGATGCCTTTTATACCACTAATTTGCGCAGGGGGCAATGTAGGAGTCTGAGGCTTGGTACGGCTGAGACGTGGTGCAGTAGTCAGGCTGTGCGGCGCAGACTGCTCGCTGCGGGATGAAATTGGGGGTCTGCAGAAGTTCAATGAAGATCGGCACCAGTTCGGGATCGAACTGGGTGCCTGCGTTTTCGGTCAGCTCTTTGATCGCCACCTCCACCTGCAGCGCCTTGCGGTAGGGGCGGTCGGAGGTCATGGCGTCGAAGGAGTCGGCGATGGCAAGGATGCGTGACTCCAAAAGCAGATGCTCCGCCGCCAGTCTGTTCGGATAGCCAAGCCCGTCGTAGCGCTCGTGGTGCTGCCCGATGCAAAGCCGCACATCCTGGAGGAATTCGATCGGCTCCAGAATCCGCATGCCGATGCTCGGGTGCTGCTGCAGCTCCGCCACATCCTCGGCGGTCAAGAGCTCCTCCTTGTGCAAAAGGGAGAGGTCGATGCCGATCTTGCCGATGTCGTGCAGGATAGCCGCCCTCTCGATCACCTTCAGCCTGGTCTGTGGCAGTTCCAGTTTTTTGGCCAGCGCCAGCGAAAAGCGGGTCACCCGTTCCGAATGGCCGAGGGTGTAACTGTCGCTTGCCTCGATGGCAGAGACCAGCGCCTGGATCGTGTTCAGGTAGGTTCTCTGCTGCTCGTCGTAGAGTTTAGCGTTCTTGATGGCGATGCTCGCCTGAGCGGCGATGGTACTCAACAGTTCCAGCTCCTCGTGATTATAGGTGCTGTTGTTCTGCTTGTTCACCACGGTGATGGTGCCGATGATCTCGTCCTTCACCATGAGCGGCGCGCAGATCAGGGTCTTTCGCTCATAGCCAAGGGCGCTGTAACGGTCGAATTCCGGGGCGTGATTGATGTCCGCGATCAAAAGCGGCTTGCAGTTGCGGATCACCCAACTGGAGACGCTGGAGGGTTGCAGGGGAGTGCGGGGAGCGTAGCCTGCGGGCATCGAGTGGCCGACCAGGTTGGTCACCTGCAGCTCATTTTGATCTGCATCATACAGTATGATGTAGCCGATCTGGGCCTGCAGCGTCTCCATGGTCGTCTTGACCACCAACTTGTACAGGCTTTCCACCTCGATGGTGGAGTTTATGGCGAGACCGAGCTTGTAAAGGGTGGAGAGCTTCGCCACCGCCTTTTCCAGGTTGGTGTTCTTGTCCTCCAGCTCTCCCGCCAGGTCGGCGATCCTGTAGTTCGCCTCCTCGATCTCCTCGATCCTCTCTTCCAGCGTGACGTTGAGCGACTCGATCTCCCGGATTTGCTCCTCCAGCCTGCCGTTCATCTGGTGGGTCTCCCGGTGGTGGCTCAGTTTCTCCTGGGCCCGGGCGAGTTCCCTCTCGTGCGAGATGGTGGTCTCCATCATCGTTTTCAGTCGGAGCACCATCCGGTTGAAGCTCTCGCCGAGGGTCCGCAGTTCGATGGAGTTGGTGAGAGTGATCTTCTGCTCGAAATCGCCCTGCTCGACCTGCTCCATATAGCGGATCAGTTTGCGGATCGGGTTCTCCACGTAGAGGATCAGAAAGACGCAGATGGTGACGAAGGTGAGAAAGACCAGCAGCAGGCTGGAAAGGACGGCCGTCTGCCGCTCCCGCGCGATGAAGCTGTTCATATAGTCAAGCGAGAGCTTTATCTCCAGAATCCCCAGCAGCTCTTTAGAGGGGGCGTGACACTGGTAGCACTGGGGGGCGTTGTAGATGCGCGCATAGGAGACGAAAATTCCGGTGTCCGGCAGCAGGCTCAAATTCCTCTGCGGCACACCCTGTTCGGCGAAACCGGGTAATTTCTTGCCGACTTCGGCGCGATCAGCCGAGTTCAGCACCTTGCCGGTGGTGTCGAGGATCCTGATGGATTTCACGAATTCACGCGACTTGATCCTGGCGAAAATGCTTCCGACCTCGTCGGAGCGCCCGGAACGCATGGCGTTACTTATGCTGCTTTTGATGGTTTCGATCAGCACCGAGGTGTTCCGGCTGGCTATCTCGTGCAGCATCTCCTTTTGCTGGAGATAATTCAGGTAGGCAACAGAAGAGATGATGATGACCAGCATCACGGTGACCAGGGTGAGGATCTTTATTTTCAGGGAATTGAACATGCACCGTCCTAGCTTATTTGAATGCCCACGCCAAATGGCCAAGCGCAACTGCCATATAACGTACTTTGCGTCTCAGGGCAACAGTTATTTCAACCTGTTAATGTAGGTAGCTCTGCCCGTTGTTTCGGTGACTTCGCGATTTATATGAAGTAGTATCCCCGGCCGTCACAGAGTTTGCCGGCTCGGCCGTTATTCTAATGAGAGTGAAAGCAATACGCTTGCCAACTCTCCAGTAAAATTGCCGCGTTAGAATCATAAAATTATTGACTTTACAAGCTGTTCCATGGTTTAACTCTTAGGGTTTTTAAGGGTGATCAAACGATGTGCATAGCGAAGACCAAGCTTTTCCGGACTATAATCACCCTGGCTATCTGCCTTGTGGCAGGGGGCAGCGGCGCCGCCTTTAGACCGGAGACCATCCGGGTTGCCCTGATAAAGGGGGCCGAGACGCTGAGGCTGGACGGAACCGGCGTGCTGTTGACCGACGGCCGTGGCGAACCGCTGCGACTTGACATGCCGCTTGAGGTGAAGAGGGTAAAGGACGGGATCACGGTGAACGGCAGGAGCGTCCCGGGATTGGTGGCTTCAGCCCCCGTGCGCGTCGCGGTGGACGGCAGGGGCTATCGCGGCCTGCTGGAGATAACGGCGGCCGACAAGGGTCTGCTGGTCGTCAACGAACTGCCGCTTGAGGAGTACCTGATAGGACTCATCAATTGTGAAATCTCCTCGGCCTGGCCGATGGAGGCGGTGAAATCGCAGGCGGTGATCGCCCGTTCCTATGCGATGTTCCAGAAATCGGCGCGTCGCGGTGCGCCCTATCAGTTGGAATCGAGCGTCATGGACCAGGTCTATCAGGGTTGCGACCTGGAGGACAGCCGGGCGGCCCGAGGGGTGCAGGAGACCGCCGGCGAGGTGCTGGTATTCGACCAGAAGGTGATCCAGGCCTTCTACCACTCCAACTGCGCAGGCCACACCGAGTCCTCTAAAAATGTGTGGGGAATGTCCATCGCCTATCTGGGAGGGGTTCCCTGCCAGTATTGCCTGGAGGCAAACCTCAGCAGCTGGGAGCAGAACATTCCCCTGAAGAAGGTTGAATCAGCTCTGCGCGCGGCCGGTTTCCAGGTGCAGGGGGTGCAGGAGCTGAAGGTTCAGGGGCGAAACGAGAGCGGCCGCGTGCAGGAGGTGGCTGTCAGCTCCGCCAAGGGGAAGCTGGCCGTGGCCGGGGTCGCCTTCAGGAAGGCGCTCGGCTACGGGGTGGTCAAGAGCACCAACTTCGAGATCCGTATCTCCGGCGAAAACTGCCTGATCTCCGGGGCCGGCAACGGTCACGGCGTCGGTCTTTGCCAGTGGGGGAGCAAACAGCGCGCAACCGAAGGCTTTCATTACTCCGAGATCCTCTCGTATTACTACCCGGGCGTAAAGCTTGCCAAGGGGTACGGTCGATAGCGATGCGCCTTTCAGATTTCGATTACCAGTTACCAGCCGAGCTGATCGCCCAGCACCCGGCCCCGCAAAGGGACGCCTCCCGCGTTTTGACCCTGGACAGGGAGAGCGGCGAGCTGGACGAGCTGACCATTGCCGGCATAGCCTCCCGGTTTCGTCCCGGTGATCTGCTGGTGCTGAACGACACCCGGGTCATTCCGGCTCGCCTGAAGGGAAAAAAGGAGTCCGGCGGCGCCGTGGAGATCTTCCTCGTGCGCAGGCTTTCCGGCGAGGGTGAGCTCTGGAGCTGTCTCATCAAGGCGTCAAAGACCCCCAAACCGGGCTGCCGGGTCCTGCTCCCGGCGGGGGTGGTCGCTACGGTGCTTGACAGGGATGGCGCCGACTGGCGTGTCCTGTTCGAGGGGAGCGACGATTTTCTGCAGTGGCTGGAGCTGGCTGGGAGCATGCCGCTTCCCCCTTACATCAAACGCGCAGCTGAGGGTGACGACCAGGAGCGCTACCAGACCGTGTTTGCCCGCGAAAAGGGTGCTGTTGCGGCTCCCACGGCCGGTCTCCATTTCACCCAGGCGCTATTGGACGAGATCCGGGGGTGCGGGGCGGAGATAGCGCCGGTCACCCTGCATGTGGGGCTCGGCACCTTCATGCCGGTGCGGGTGGAGGAACTCGCGGATCACAAGATGCATCGCGAGCTGTACCGGATACCGGAATCGACCGCTGAGGCAATCCGCCGGACCAGGCAAAGGGGAGGGCGGGTGATCGCGCTCGGCACCACCTCGCTTAGGGCGCTTGAGCACGCTGCCGCCTCGGGTGAGCTGGAGGCCGGGGAGCGGGAGGCGGATATCTTCATCCTGCCGGGATACCGGTTTCGGGTGGTTGATGCCCTGATTACCAATTTTCATCTCCCCAAATCGACCCTGTTTATGTTAGTGTGCGCTTTTGCCGGCCAAGAGCGGATGCTGAACGCCTATCAGGAGGCGGTCCGGCGGCGCTTCCGGTTCTTCAGCTACGGCGACGCCATGTTCATATCTTGAGGCCTCAACGCCTCAACGTTTCACTCAACGCCTAAACGTTTCAAGGGAATCTGTTTGTCTGCTATGAAGTTTGAACTGATAACGAAGGACCCGGGCTCGGCTGCCCGTTTAGGCTCTCTGACAACCGCACACGGAAAGATCGATACCCCGATCTTCATGCCGGTCGGCACCCAGGCGACGGTGAAGGCGATGACACCCGAGGAACTGGTCGAGGTCGGCTCCCAGATCGTCCTGGCCAACACCTACCACCTGTATCTGCGCCCCGGACACGATCTGATAGCGCGGCTAGGCGGACTGCACCGCTTCATGCACTGGGATCGCCCGATTCTCACCGACAGCGGCGGCTTCCAGGTCTTTTCCCTGGGCGATCTCAGAAAGATCTCCGAAGAAGGGGTGAAGTTCCGCTCCCACATCGACGGCTCCAGCCACTTCATCTCTCCCGAGGTCTCCATCGCGATCCAGGAGGCGCTGGGCGCCGACATCGCCATGTGCTTCGACGAATGTCCGCCCTATCCGGCAGAGTACGACTACCTGAAAAAGTCGCTGGAAATGACCACCCGCTGGGCCAGGCGCTGCAAGACTGCCCACAGCCGTCCAGACCAGGCGCTCTTTGGCATCGTGCAGGGGGGGATGCACCCGGAACTGCGGCGCGAGAGCGCCCGGCAGCTGATCGACATAGGTTTCGACGGCTATGCGCTCGGGGGGCTTTCCGTTGGAGAGGAAAAGGGGCTGATGCACGAGATGATGCAGGCCTGTTCGGATATCCTTCCCGAGGATAGTCCGCGCTACATCATGGGGATCGGTGCGCCGGAGGACCTGATAGAGGGAATCAACGCCGGCTTCGACATGTTCGACTGCGTCATGCCGACCAGAAACGCCAGAAACGGCGCCTTGTTCACCAGCTTCGGCAGGATAAACATCAAGGCGGCCATCTATGCGGAGGACCAGTCGCCCATCGATCCCGCCTGCAGCTGTTATGTCTGCAGGAATTACAGCAGGGCCTATCTGCGGCACCTGTACCGCAGCCAGGAGATACTGGCCTCCCGGCTGAACAGCTGGCATAATCTGCATTTTTACCTGAACCTGATGGGGGAGGCCCGCCAGGCGATCGCGGACGGCAGGTTCTCCGGTTTCAGAAGCGAGTTCTACGCGAAAAGGACCTAAGCAAGGTCCAGGCCCGATTGGATCTGCTCTGGGTACCAGGCGATTCCCAATGGGGCTGAAGCTCTTCATAATCCGATTAAACGACACAAAAAAACTAAAACCAGAATCCAGGAGGTAGAAAAATGTTAGGTTTGGCGTTCGCAATGGGGTCCCCGGCAGGTGGTGAGTCCGCAGGTGGCATGTTGGCCCAGTTTCAGGGAATGATCCCTCTCGTGTTCATGTTTGCCATTTTTTACTTTCTGCTCATCAGGCCGCAGCAAAAAAAGGCCAAGGAGCACAGGGCGCTTCTTGATGCGCTCAAGAAGGGGGATCAGGTGGTAACGGCCGGCGGCATGCACGGCAAGGTGAGCTCACTCGACGACCAGGTGGTGACTCTCGAGATAGCTCCGGGCGTCAACGTCAAGGTCAACAAGGGTTTCATCGCAACGATCAAGAAGGACTAGCACTGATCCTATATCCCCGAAAGGAGCTTTTCCCATGACCAAGGGTTATACCTGGCGCATCTCCCTCGTACTTGTTTTCATCGTCGCCTCGTGCGTCTACCTGACGCCGACGCTCGTCTCAACGCTTCCCGCCTGGTGGAGCGGGCTGCTTCCCAAGGACAAGATCCATCTCGGTCTCGACCTGCAGGGGGGAAGCCATCTGGTGATGGAAGTGGAGACCCAGAAAGCCGTCGAGGGATCGCTTGACCTGATCGCCACCGACCTTGAGGACGCCCTCAGCGCCCAGAACCTCCGCTACAAGAAGATCGTGAGACTGGGCGGGGACAAGGTGCAGCTCACCCTGTATGACCGCGGTTCGGCTGACCTCGTGCAGACGCTGGTCAAGAAGAAGTATCCGGATCTGGAAACCCTGCCTGTCTTTGACGAGGCGGGATTCGTGAACCTGCAGCTGCGCATCAACGAGAAAGAGGCGCAGGTGAGAAAGGACAGGGCGGTGGCCCAGGCCCTGGAGACCATCAGGAACAGGATCGACCAGTTCGGCGTCTCCGAGCCGGTCATCCAGCGCGAGGGGATCAACCACATCGTGGTCCAGCTCCCCGGCATCAAGGATCCCCAGCGCGCCATCGAGCTGATCGGCAAGACGGCGCGGCTCGAGTTCAAGCTGGTGGATGAGAATGTGAACGCCATCTCCGCCACCGCCTCCAGCATCCCCGAGGACGACGAGCTGCTCTTCGAGAAGCGCACCGACCCGGCGACCGGTGCAGTATCCGAGACCCCGCTGGTCGTGAAGAAAAAGGCGATCATCACCGGCGATCTTTTGACCGATGCCCAGATCCGGATCGATTCGCAGTACAACCAGCCCTACGTGGCGATCGACTTCAACGCGACCGGCGCCAGACTCTTCGACCAGGTGACCGCCGCCAACGTCGGCAAACGCTTCGCCATCGTGCTGGACAGCAACATCTACTCGGCGCCGGTTATCCGCGAGAGGATCTCGGGCGGCAGCGCCCAGATCTCCGGCTCCTTCACGGAGAAGGAGGCGGCCGACCTCGCCATAGTGCTGCGCGCAGGCTCGCTCCCCGCCCCGGTGAAGATCCTGCAGAACGTGACGGTCGGACCTTCCCTCGGGCAGGAATCGATCCGCAAGGGACTCATGGCCGGCTTGATCGGCGTCGCGCTGGTCATTATTTTCATGGGGATCTACTACAAGCTCTGCGGCATGGTGGCAAACCTCGGCATGGTGCTGAACATCCTCTTCCTGATGGGTGCGCTGGCCGCCCTTGGCGCCACGCTGACCCTGCCGGGTATCGCCGCCATCGTGCTTTTGGTCGGCATCTCGGTTGACGCGAACGTGCTTATTTTCGAGAGGATCAGGGAGGAACTGCGGCTTGGCAAGACTCCGCACGCCGCACTTGACGCAGGCTACGACAAGGCGTTTCTCACCATCATGGACTCGCACGTGACGGCGCTCATCACGGCCGCCGTGCTGTTCCAGTTCGGCACCGGTCCGGTCAAGGGGTTCGCGGTATCCTTAAGCCTTGGTATCATCATCAACCTGTTCACGTCGCTTCTGGCCACGAAGGTGCTCTTCGACGCCTTCCTGGATCGCTTCCACGTGAAGAGACTCAGCATATAAGGGGGGGATAATGGAATTTTTAGGAAAGACCAATATAGATTTCATCGGCATGAGGAAGATTACCTTCATCATCTCCGGGATAATCGCCCTGATCGGCATCATCGGCGTCATCCAGATCGGCCGCGGCGCCGCCAACATGGGGATCGACTTCTCCGGCGGCACCTCGATGCAGCTCAAGTTCGCCCAGCCGCTCACCACCCAGGCCGCCCGCGAGGCGCTCGCCAAGGGGGGCGTGAAGGAGGTCGAACTGCAGGAGATCAAGGAAGGAAACCAGATCCTGATCAAGATGAACAAGAGCGACATCACCACCGGCAAGGTGGCGGAGAACGTCCAGGGCATCCTGGCCCGGGCCTTCCCGGCCAATCCGTTCACCGTGGAGAGCTCCACCGAGATCGGCCCCTCGATCGGGGACAAGCTGAAAAAGGACACCCTGGTCGCCGTCGCGCTCTCCATGCTGGGGATTATCATCTACATCGCCTGGCGCTTCGACTACAAGTTCGGGGTGGCCGCGGTGGCCGCCACCATGCACGACGTGCTCGCCATCATCGCGATCTTCTTCGTGCTGGACAAGGAGGTGAACCTGCTTTTGATCACGGCGGTCCTCACCATCGCCGGCTACTCCTTGACGGACACAGTGGTAGTCTTCGACCGGATCAGGGAGAACATGCACAAAAGCCTGAAGGACCCGCTCACCAAGGTCTTCAACAGGAGCATCAACGAGGTGCTCTCCCGTACCATCATCACCTCGCTCACCACCTTTCTGGCGGCAATCTCGCTCTTTCTGTTCGGCGGCGAGGTGATCCACGACTTCGCCTTCGCACTGGTGATCGGCGTCCTGGTCGCCACCTACTCGTCGGTCTTCGTGGCGAGTCCCATTGTAGCGCTCTGGGAAAAAACACCTGTCGAATCGAAGGCCTAAGGAGGAATCGTGAGTAAGGAGAATATGCTTACCGTCGTGGTAGCGCTGATCGTCGGGCTCCTCGGCGGCTACCTTATGTTCAACATTGCCGGCAACAGGGAGCTCCCCTCCAGCGTATCGGTACCCCAGGGGGCCGGCTCCCCGACCGACTACCAGCGGCGTATCGTTGAGGCGGAGAAGATCGTGGAGAAGGATCCGAGAAACGCCCAGGCCTGGAACCAGCTGGCCAACGACTATTTCGACACGGATCAGGCCCAGAAGTCGGTGGCCGCCTATGCGAAAGTGCTGGAGCTCCAACCGAACAACGTGAATGCCATGACGGACCAGGGGATCATGTACCGCAGGATCGGCTGGTACGACAAGGCGATCGCCAATTTCGAGAAGGCGCAGTCGATCGATCCCAGACATCTGCAGAGCCTCTACAACCTCGGGGTGGTCTATGCGGTGGATCTGAAGCAGCCGGACAAGGCGCGGGAATACTGGACCAAGTACCTCCAGTTCGACTCCACAAGCCCGACCGCGCAGCAGATCAAGTCTGAACTAGGCGCCATGCCCCGGAACATGGGGAATTAAATGAGAAAACCCGCTTCGGCGGGTTTTTTTGTCTCTCCCCGACTCGACTATCGCCAGGCTGAAGATCCCTTTTCCATCTGGAGAGCGTCGTCTGTTAAAGGGGCGAAGAATGAGCTCGCCAGGCAGCGCGACAGGCTGACCTGCAGGTCTTTGTACTAGAAACCAGCAGTACCATGCTATCATTTACCAGGCTTGGGGCCGAAGAGCAGCCGCTCTTTCCGCCAGAGTCAATTTGTGGGAGTGCCGAATGCAACCGATTATCGAAAGAAGCTGGCGTCAACGGCAGGCGGACCCCGAGGTGGTGGACACGCTTTTTCGCTCCGGAGTTCCGGCTCTCTTGGCGCGGCTGTTGGCCAACCGGGGCATCTGCCAGCCCCAGGCGGCCCAGGCCTACCTGAACCCGACCCTTTCCAGCCTGCACGACCCGCTGCAACTACTCGGCATGCAGGCGGGCGTTCAGAGGCTTTGCCTCGCTCTTTCCCGAGGTGAGCGGGTCTGCGTGCACGGCGACTATGACGTGGACGGTGTCAGCTCGGTGGCGCTGCTGGTCACCTTTTTCCGTGCGGTAGGCCTTGACTGCTTTTCGTACATTCCGAAGCGGCTGACCGAGGGGTACGGCCTCTCCGCCCAGGGTGTGGATGCCGCGGTCAAGGGCGGAGCCAGCATCCTTTTGACCGTCGATTGCGGCATCAGCTCCCTTGCCGAGGCCCTCCTCTGCCGGGAGGCAGGGGTCGATCTCATCATCACCGATCATCATGCCCCGCCGGAAAGGCTGCCGGACGCCTACGCCATCATCAACCCGCTGCAGCCGGGGTGCCCTTTCCCCTTCAAGTCGCTGGCGGGCGTGGGCGTTGCCTTTCATCTGGTCATCGCCATGCGCAGCAGGCTGTGCGACCAAGGGTTATTTCCGGCGGGCAAGCCGGATATCAGGGAATATCTGGACCTGGTGGCGCTTGGCACCGTGGCGGACGTGGTACCGCTTCTGGGTGCCAACCGCGTGCTGGTCAGCTACGGCTTGAAGCAGCTTTCAGCTGCGGGTCGGGTAGGGGTGCAGGCACTGAAGGCCGTGGCCGGGGTTACCGGCGAGGTCGGCTGCGGCGCGGTCGGCTTTCGGCTGGCACCGCGCATCAACGCGGCGGGCCGGCTGGAGGATGCAGCACTCGGGCTGGAGCTGCTCTTGACCGCTGACGGCGCCCAGGCCTCCACGATCGCCGCGGCACTCGATGACAGCAATGCCGAAAGGCAGTCCCTGGAAAGCTCCACGCTCGAGGAGGCGCGCGCCATGCTGAAGGAGGGTGCCTGCCGGGGGAGAAAAAGTATCGTGCTCGGCTCTAAGCTCTGGCATCCCGGCGTGGTCGGCATCGTTGCCTCCAGGATCGCCGAGCTCTTTCACCGCCCGGTGATCCTGTTCGCTTTGGAGGACGGCACCGGCCGCGGGTCTGGGCGCAGCATCTCCCGGTTCCACCTGCTGGACGCCATCAGGAGCTGCGCCGATCACCTGTTGCGTTACGGAGGTCACAGCCATGCTGCCGGACTTTCCATTCAGGAAGCCGAACTGGAGCGATTTGCCCTCAGTTTCGACGAGGCGGCCGCAGGAGCGCTGGATGCCGACGCCCTGATCCCGACCGTCCCCTACGACGCCGAGCTCAGTGCCGCTGAGATCGGCGAGGCACTCCCCCTGGAACTTCAGCGTATGAAACCTTTCGGCATGGGCAATCCCGAACCGGTGTTTCTTCTTAAGGGGGCGCAGGTGGCTGAGTGCCGCCTGCTAAGGGGCGGACACCTGAAGCTGAAGTTGTCCTGCGGCGGGCAGAGCTTTGACGCCATAGGTTTTGGCCTGGCCGATAAAGCGGTCTCCGGCGGACGCATCGATCTGCTCTTCTCTGCAGGGATCAACCTCTGGCAAGGGAAACGCTCGCTGCAGCTGATCGTCAAGGATCTGTGCCCGGAGGGCGGGGCGTGCTGAGGGGGGAGCGTTTTAACAGGGCTGACCGGGTGATTACCATCGGTTTCTGGATCAACGCCCTGTTGATGACCATGAAACTGGCCGCCGGACATTTCGGGCGCTCAGAGGCAGTATTCGCCGACGGAGTTGAGAGCGCCTGCGATTTTATCGCCATAGGGATGACCATTATTGCTCTGAAGGTCGGGCGCAAGCCGTACGACGAGGACCATCCCTACGGTCACGGCAAGGTCGAAAGTCTCTGCGCCGTTCTGGTCTCAGTCGTCATCGGCGCCACCGGCGCCTGGGTTCTCTACGGCGCCGTGAGCACCATTGCCGCTGCCAGTTACCAGGCACCTGCCCTGATCGCCGTATTTGCCGCGGCAGCGACCATAGTGATCAAGGAGTCACTCTACCGTTACTCGGTTCGGGTAGGTGGAGAGCTGGGGAGCCCGGCGCTGCTAGCGATCGCCAAGGACCACCGAAAGGACGCCATCACCTCGGTCGCCACCCTGATCGGTGTCGGCTGCGCATATTTTGGCTTCCGGATCATGGACCCCATCGCCGCCGGACTTACCTCCCTTTTCATCTTCCATATCGGCTATCAGACCTTTCGCAGCTCCGCCCATGAGTTGATGGACGGGCTGCCCCGGCAGGAGCTGGTCAGTGCCATAGCGCAACTGGCCGCTGCTGTGGAAGGGGTTGATGGCGTCCACGAGATTCGAGCCCGGCATTCCGGCCAGTTCCTCATTGTCGACCTGAAGCTCGACATGGCCCCGGAGATGACGGTAAGATGTTCGCACGAGATCGCCACCGAAGTGAAAAAACGCATCTTCGACCACTTCTCCAATGTCGGTGACGTGATGATCCACATAAACCCCTCCGACGAGCCGCACGACGACCTGATCCGGCTCTAGCGCCATCTTCCAGTCAGCTCCCCGGCCCCCTATTCGAGTCCGGCGCGCAGCAGGCTCGACCTTGCTGCTGCCTTTGCTGGGCTGGCGCAATTTGAGCCTGCCGGGTAGTTTTACATGTCGAGATTAACTTTCTTGACATAGGGTTTGTTTAGGTAGTATTAAAAACGCTTGAGCTGTAGTTAAAATGTGATTAGGGAGGGAACATGAGTAAAAGAGTAGGTTCGGCACTGGCCAAGACCGGTCGCCTGTCGCTGTTACTGGTAGCGCTGATTTTTGCCGCTTCCACCGCCTTCGCATCGAAAATCGCGACAGTCGATATCCCCGTGAAGGCTGATCTCTACGCCACTACGCCGGCCCCGCTGTCCACAACCCAGTGCGCACAGTGCCACACTTCGGTATTTGGCAGCCTGAAGAACAACGGCGGCAGACATCGCTTCGACTGTCAGCAGTGCCATAAGGTAATCCACTCCTACAACCCGAAGAAGGGAAACTGGGAAGAGCTGATGCCGAAATGCTCCAGCTGCCACACAGAGGTCCACGGGCCGGCCAACAAGGACTGCTCCTCCTGTCATGCCAATCCGCACGCACCGCGCATGGTGGCGATGACCCCGAGATTGACCAACACCTGCGCCAGCTGCCATGCCGCTCCCAAGAACGATCTGGTGAAGTTCCCGAGCAAGCACTCCCTGGTTTCCTGCGACAAGTGCCATACTTCGCACGGGTTTAAGCCTTCCTGCTCCGCCTGCCACAAACCGCATTACCAGGGGCAGGAATTCGGCACCTGCGCCAAGTGCCACCCGGTACACAAGCCGAAACAGGTTACCTATGGCTCGGCCGAACCCGCTGCCACCTGTGGGTCCTGCCACACCAAAGTATATGCAAAATGGAAGGCGACCCCCAGCCGTCACGCCAAGGTGAACTGCGCGGCCTGTCACAGGGATAAGCACGGATACATTCCGCAGTGCAACGAGTGCCACAAGGCGCCGCATCCGCAGTCGATTCTGGAGAAGTTCCCCAAATGCCTGAGCTGCCATCTGGACGTACATGATCCGCCTAGTGCAGGGAGTCAGACCCCTTAACTGCAGCATCCAAAGCCCCGGGAGACAACCCCGGGGCTTTGTTCTTAAGGAACCGTCAGCATCTCCTGGAAAGGGGCTTTCCGTCCAGAGCGCTGCCGTCTTTTCCCGTCTTTAACCCTGCCTTTCCCCGCTCCCTTTCACCCCCGCCACTAGCTACCCCGTCTACAGAACACCTCGCTCGACTTTATATGCGCCTTTGTTCGCTTGCCGCTCAGTTCAGGGCGCCAGTCTGCCAGCAGGATTGCCTGCTGGTTCTGGCGGCGCCACTGAATCCTCTATTTACCGCAGTTACTGACTCAATCCCGATCATGATCATCCTTCCCCTCACACAGTTGTCATTACTGTGACCTGCATCACATAACTTTTTCGAGTAATACAGTATCTTGGCCAGGCTTGAACATCCAATGGTGGCTGGTGATTGGCTGACAATAATGTCTCAGCTCCAATGTTGCCTTCACTCTCCTCGCTCGAAAGTTCTCCAATCTGATACTGACAGAATATGAAGGTACTCCGTGCGTCTGATCATTATGTTCCTCATGCTGTGCCCGATATTTACACCAGCGTCGCTGTTTGCTTCTGACGAGGCGCTGGCATCAGAGCACGCCGCCAAGCTCGCCATCCTGTTGGACACCGCCATATCTCAGAAGCTGATAGCAGGCGGCGTGGTGGTGGTCGGCAACCAGGACGGTATCATAGCCACCTCGGCCCGGGGGCAGCTCAATGCTGCCCCTGGCTCGCCGCAGCTAGACGAGCGCTCCATCTTCGACGTTGCCTCGCTCACCAAAGTGATTGCCACGACTCCGGCTGTCATGAAGCTGGTTGAAGAAGGGCGCATCTCCCTTTCGGACCCGGTTTCTCGCTGGTTTCCCGAGTTCGCCGCTCCCGGCTACGGGGAGATAACCATCCTGAACCTGCTCACCCACACCTCGGGGCTGCAAGACATCATGGTCGGCGCCAAGCAGTCGATGCCTGACGCAATACGTAAGGCTGCTGCGCAGAAATACCGGAAACAGGCAGGGAGCCACTTCAGGTATGCCGATATAAACTTTATTTTATTGGGAGAACTGGTTCTTCGATTGACAGGTGAAACACTCGACGTCTTTTGCCAGGAGCAGATCTACGGGCCGCTCGGGACCGAGGAAACCATGTTCCTTCCTCCGCGCGAACTTGCCGCAGCGATCGCCCCGACCGCAGGAACCAGGGCCGGTGTAGTGCAGGATCTTAACGCCCGTCGTCTGGGTGGTGTCGCGGGGCACGCAGGTCTGTTCAGCTCAGCATACGATCTTTCCAGGTATGCCAGGCTGATGCTGGGCCGCGGTGTCATTGATGACAGACGCGTTCTGTCGGAAAATGTGGTGGCCCAGATGACAACCCCCTATTCATGCAGCCAGGGGCAGGTGCTGCGCGGCCTTGGGTGGGACATGGAGTCTCCGTATTCAGCGCCCAAAGGGAGTTTTTTCTCAGCCGCTTCCTTCGGTCACACAGGATATAGCGGTTCTTCCATCTGGATCGACCCTCAGCAGGACCTGTTCGTGATTATGTTGACCAGACGGCTCAACTATAGTGATATACGCAATTTCAATCAGTTGCGCCGGGATATCTCCACCATGGCCTCTGCCGCCTACCGGATGCCGGACGAAGGTCTGGGCCTGACAACGCGCTGGGAGGTGGCCAAAATCACAGCACAAGTACTTGTTGCCGCTGAGACTGCCACGCAGGCGCCACGGCGCCGCACGAAAGTGGCTGCACGCTGCTCGGACAAGTTGCAGCCTCGGCAGCGCGCGGATCGGCAGATTGCCAAAAAAGACAGGGGTGACAGACGCCTGGCGAAATCAGGCATCGGCCCCCGTGTCAGCCGCATCAGCAAGGTGGCCAAGGCTGATGCTGCGAAAACAGGTCACTCCGGCAGGAAAAGAAGACCCCTCCCCGAAAGCTGAATATCTAAAATCTGCAGTTCTCATTCCCCGATCGACAGAACCCCTCACACAAGGGGTTGCGTACTGACATTGCTTATGTTGGCTTTTGTATATTGAAAATATCTAAAGCAATAGGGGGGGCGTTGTCATGCGCGGTCACGACCTCAGTCACGATTCAGATATGCTGTGCCGTTGCTGCGATTTCCATTCCTATAAGTTAGCTGAAGTTGGTGCGGTATCTGACAGCGAACGCGCAGTGGTTGAGGATCTATGTAAGCTGTGTGTCGACAATTTTCAGCTAACAGCGGCCAACGTCCGCGCTTCTGACGGGTCACGTTTTAAATCCTTCAGTCAGGAACGTAACTGTCGCGGTGGTATTTCTTCTGGTTTCCAAACCATGACTGTGGCGGCTCCGTCCGCATTTCCCTCTGTGTCGAAGAAAAACAACGCTCGGGCGGGTGAAACTTTCCATTTTAATGATATCATTGTCCGTCATGCTATCTTACTTGGAGGAGACTATGAAAAAACTGCTCTATTTACTGCTCGCTTTGCTGATTCTGGCAGGACTGCCCGGTTGTGGCTACAACACCATGCAGGCCAAGGAGGAGGCCGTTTTCGCCGCCTGGGGAGACGTGGAGGCTTCTTACCAGCGGCGCGCCGACCTGGTTCCGAACCTGGTGGAGGTGGTGAAGGGCTACGCAAAGCATGAGGCGGAGACGCTTACCGCCGTCACCGAGGCGCGGGCGAAGGTCGGCTCGGTCCAGGTTTCCCGCGAGGCTGTCAACGATCCTCAGACATTGCAAAAATTCCAGCAGGCCCAGTCGCAACTGAGCGGGGCACTCTCCCGGCTGATGGTGGTGGTGGAGCGTTATCCGGAACTGAAGGCCAATCAGAACTTTATTGACCTGCAAAACCAGCTGGAAGGGACGGAGAACAGGATTAACGTCGCCCGTGTGCGTTACAACCAGTCGGTCCAGGACTTCAATACCACTATCAGGACTTTCCCGAACTCACTGACCAATTCGCTGCTCCTGCACCTCGCTCGCAAGGAGCCGTTCAGGGCAGACGAGGGCGCGAAGCAGGCGCCAAAGGTTAAATTCTGACCCTGGCCTCAGCCTGTCTGTTTGCTGGGTACCGGTCCCAGCCGCCGGAACAGACTGACAGGTGCCGGTTGCTGGTTGCTGGTTTAAAAGGGAGTTGGCCGAGGTGGTAATGAGTAAGCTACGTGTTCTAATCGCTCTGATTTTCCTTTCACTCCCCTTCGTTGCTTCGGCAGAGGTGCCCGCCTTGCGAGGCTACGTCAACGACTATGCTTCGATACTCTCTGCGGCTGCCGTGCAGCAGCTGGAGGAAGAACTCGCCTCTTTCGAGCGGAGCGACTCCACCCAGATCGTGGTATTGACCGTGCCGAGCCTTGAAGGGCAGGTTCTGGAGCAGTATGCCATCCAGGTGGTGGAGGCCTGGAAGATCGGCCAAAAGGGGAAGGACAACGGGGCTTTGCTGATAGTGGTGAAGGACGACCGCAAGATCCGCATCGAGGTGGGACGCGGCCTGGAAGGAGTGCTGACCGACCTGGTCTCCGGACGGATAATTCGGAACGAGATCTCACCGGCCTTTAAACGGAGCGATTTCGACGCGGGCATCGCCGCCGGTGTGCACGCCATGACGGCTGCGGCCCGCGGGGAATATACGGCGCAGTCCCAGAATATCCGTCACGGGAAAATAGGTGCCAACCCCATCTTCACCTTGTTGCTTTTTGTCCTGGTCGCCTCTGTGTTTTTGGGCGGTATCTCCCGGCTGCTGGGGGGGGTGGCGGGGGCGGTCGGCCTCCCCGTGGCCGCTTCTCTCTCCTTTGCCGGGCTTTCCATACTGGTGCTCGGGCTGCTTTCCTTGGCAGGTTTCCTGTTAGGTCTGTTCTTGGCCTTTTTATTTTCTGCCGGAGGGCGCCGCGGTTCTGGGGGCGGTGGACCTTTTCTGGGAGGCTTTGGCGGCGGTTCCTTCGGCGGTGGCGGACGAGGCGGCGGCTTTTCGGGCGGTGGCGGCAGTTTTGGCGGTGGCGGCGCTTCAGGAGATTGGTAATGGACAAATCGATGGCGGAAAACACTTTTGAATTCTTCAGCGAGGCCGAACAACAAACAATCCGTAAGGCCGTGTCTGATGCCGAGAGCCGCTCCAGTGGAGAGATCGCCATCATGGTGGTCCCGGAAAGCGAGCGATACCGGGAGGCTGAGGAGTTGGGATCTCTGCTTTTGGCGGGGCTTTTGGCGCTCGCTCTTTGTGTAGCATCCCGTCACGTGACCATCTGGACCTACATTCCTTTGGTATTCCTACTTTTTTTCCCGGCTCTCTTGCTGTTTCGCCGTTTTCCCCGCCTCAAGCTCCCCTTCGCCGGAGTGCGCCGTCAGGCTGAGGCGGTGCGGCAAAGGGCGCTGACTGCCTTCTACGAACAGGGCCTGTTCCGCACCCGTGACGAGACCGGCATCCTCATTTTTGTCTCTCTTTTGGAGCGAAAGGTATGGATTCTCGGGGACCGCGGCATAAACGAGATAATCCCTGTCGGGTACTGGCAATCGCTGGCTGGCCAGGTGGCCGCCGGTGTACGGTCAGGCCAGGCTGCTGAGGCCATTTGCAGCGTCATTGCCGCCTGCGGCAGTGAGCTCGCCCATCACTTCCCCCACCGCCACGATGACAAAAACGAGCTAACCGACGAGATCATCACCTCCTGAGGCGTTGCCGGAGTTGCCACCAGAGGATCGAACGGGCAACGTTGCGTTGCCTCGCATGATCCTGGCAAGCCGGACAAAGTTACTCTCAAAAAAATCATTGACTTTTCAGTCCCTTCCCTCTCATTATTAGCGCTCGGCGGGTTACCCTTTGGCCGCCTGCCCCGGGAGACACACTAACATGACGGCGGAGATCAAGATGTTAAGCCTGCAACCTTCATCGCAGCCGCGCAAGCCGCTGGGAGAGATCTTCGTAGAGCAAGGCTTGCTGTCGGCGGTTTCCGTGCAGCGTCTGGTCCTCCATGCGCAGAGTAAGCAGATGCGGTTGGGAGAGTTGTTGGAAGTGATCGGTCTCGTCACCCCCGAAGAGTTGGCCGAAGCACTGGCGATCCAGTACCGGTGCAGGAAAATCGCCGACTTCGCCCGCTATTCCTATGCCGCTGCCATGCTGCGCCTCATCCCGCTGGAAATGGCCGTGAAAAACACCATTTTCCCTCTGAAAATGGACGATGGCAAACTGGGGCTGGCAGTTGCCGACCCGACCACCGATGAACTGTTCCAGCGGATTTCCTCGCAACACAACGTCAAGCTGGTCCTCTATGTAGCGACACGCTCGGAGATCAACCGGGCCATTGCCCGGCACTACCTCGGGCAGCCCATTATCAGCGGTCCAGCTTCCAAGTCCATACTGCTTGTCGAAGACGATATGCTTGTGCGTGAAATGGTGGCAAAAATACTGGTCAAGCATGGATACCTGGTGGAAACGGCGGCCGACGGCATGGAAGCTTTCACCAAGATCTTCACCATGAAGCCGAAGCTGGTCATCACTGATAAGGTTATGCCGAAGCTTGGCGGCTACGAGTTCCTGTTCGCCATCCGGAACATCCCCGAGTTCCGCTACATGCCGGTCATCTTGATGACGGCTGCAGCAACCCCCGACGAGGAAAAGGACGCGCTGGAAAAGGGTTTTTTCGACTTCGTCCTGAAACCGGTCAAGGAAATCGGTCTGTTGACTCGGGTCCAGAGGGCCTTCCAAAGCAGCGAAAGCCTGTACGGAAAGACCGGATAAGTGACGCCGCTCCAGATGGTCGCCCACGGCTGTTTTTCGCCCATATTCCCACCACCCGAGTTTGCCGGTCCCAACTACCTCCTTTTGAATTCCCCCGGTACAAAATTTCGCTCATGAAATAGAGCCTGTCTGCCGATCAATACCTGTACAGCAGTATTTCACTTGGATGACCGATCCGGACCGCTGGCCAGCCTGTCGCCATTGTCCGACCTGCAGAGTTGAGGTAATAGCCGCATGACAGAGTACCCGGAAGAACCCGGGCCGATAAAACCGGCCAGGGTAGCCATGGCTTTGCTCATCGCAGTCGTGCTGCTGGTCGATCTCTTCGTGATCGGCCTGGCGCTGGTTTCTTTGTCCCAGAGCCGACTCCAGTATACGCAGCGTGCCTCGGTTCAGGCTCAAAATCTCACCCTGGCGCTCGTCTACAGTATCGCGGGAATACTGGAGACCTCGGACATTGCCCTGCTCTCGGTAGTTGATGAGGCGGAGAGAGCGCTTGCACAGGGCCCCATCGAGGCGAACTCGCTGAACGCTTTTATTGCCAGGCAGCACGGGCGCATTCCGGACTTGGACAGCATCAGGATGCTGAACCCGCAGGGCGAGATCCTCTATGGCACCGGTGTCGCGCCGGGGGTGGCCACCAGCGCTGCTGACCGTGACTACTTTCTGAAGTTGCGCGCTGAACCGGCGTCAGGCCTTGTCATATCCAAGCCAGTCATAGGTCGCATCAGCGGGAAGTGGGTGCTGATCGCCGCCAGGCGCGTCAACAATCCCGACGGCTCATTTGGCGGCGTCGTATATGGCGCCCTGGCATTGAAGCGAATCCAGCACATCCTCTCCTCCATGGACGTCGGCCGCCAAGGCCGCATCAGCCTGCGGGATAGCCAGATGGGGGCCATCGTGCGTCACCCCGAGTCCAGCCGGGTAGGCGGCGACATCGGCCGACTACCCGGCTCGCCGGAGTTGCTAAGGCGGCTTATGGCAGGGGAACCAAGCGGCACCTTCTTCACCACTATCAGCTCGGATAATACTGCGCGGTTGGTATCCTACCGTAAGGTCACAAGCTATCCCCTTTACATGAGCGTAGGCCTTTCCCCGGTTGACTACCTGGCTCCCTGGCGGCGGGAGCTTGCCAGGATGTCGGTGCTGGTCGGGCTCTTTGTCATGGTAACCGTAGTCCTGTCTCGACTGGTGTTTCTGCGCTGGCGGCGTAAGAAAGGCGCTGACGAGGCACTGCGCCGGGCAAAAGATGAGCTGGAATTACGGGTGACAGAGCGAACGGCTGAGCTGTTTTTAGCCAACGGGCAGCTGATGACGGAGCTTGTCGAGCGTGAGCGTGCCGAGGAGAGCCTTCGCCAGGGACGCAACATGCTGGCGCAGATGATCGACTCCATTCCCCAGTCAGTCTTCTGGAAGGACCGCGACAGCGTTTATCTGGGGTGCAACAGTGTATTCGCGCGGGCAGCGGGGATAACTCTTCCGGACCGGATAGCCGGCAAGACCGATTACGACCTCCCCTGGCTTGCCGAGGAGGCCCGGGCCTACCGGCTGGACGACCGGGAGGTGATCGAGAGCAACCGTCCCAAGTACCACATCATCGAGCAGCTGCAGCAGGCAGATGGAACCAGGATCTGGCTGGACACCACCAAAATACCTCTTTGCAACCAGCAGGGCGAGGTGTACGGCGTGCTCGGCGTTTACGAAAACATCACCGAGCGAAAGGCCGTGGAGGACTCCCGTAACAAGGCACTCGCCTTCATCGAATCGCTGCTCGCCTCCTTGCCGACCGGCATTCTCGTCTACGACGGGGAAAGCGGCGACTGCCTGATGGCGAACAGCTCGGTGGCCGACATAGTGGGCGGGAATATAGCCCAGCTGCGCGCCCAGAACTTTAGAAGACTCGACTCCTGGAGCGAGGCCGGCATCGACCTGATCGCCGAACAGGTGCTAAGCGACGGCGTTACGCGGCACGTCGACAAATCGATCAGGACTAGCTTCGGCAAAGCCATCGATCTCGACTGTTTTTTTTCCAGGTTCAAGGTGGACGACCGCCCGCATCTGATGTTTATCCTGGTGGATATTTCGGAGAAGAAACGTCTTGAACAGGAGAAGAGGCTCATCGAGGCGCAGATGCTGCACGTGCAGAAGCTGGAAAGCCTGGGGGTGCTGGCTGGCGGCATCGCCCACGATTTCAACAACATCCTGATGGTGGTGCAGGGTCACGCCGATCTCGCCTTGATGCGTCTGCCAGCCGAATCGGCGGTCCGGGAAAACTTGAGTCAGATCGAGCACGCAGCCGGCCGGGCCGCTGATCTTGCACGCCAGATGCTTGCCTATTCCGGGAAAGGGCGCTTCGTCATCGAAAACCTGGACCTGGCAAAGATCGTGGAGGAAATGGCGCAAATGCTGGAGGTCTCCATCTCCAAGAAAGCGGTGCTTCGCTACCACTCTTCCCCGGACCTGCCGGCCGTAAGCGGCGACGCCACCCAACTGCGCCAGGTCATCCTGAACCTGGTAATCAACGCCTCCGAAGCGATCGGCGACCAAAGCGGGGTGATCGCCATCAGCACGAGTCACCTGTATTGCGACCGGGCCTACCTGGCCGATGCCTGGCTCGACGAGCGGCTGCCCGAGGGGGGCTACCTGATCCTGGAGGTGGCCGACACCGGCTGCGGCATCGAAGAAGAGATCATACCGAAGATTTTCGACCCTTTCTTCACGACTAAATTCACCGGGCGGGGTCTCGGCATGGCCGCCGTGCTCGGCATCGTGCGCGGCCACAAGGGCGCCATAAAGATCCAGAGCGAAAAAGGGAAGGGGACCACTTTCAGGCTGCTTCTCCCCGCCCTGCCGGTGAGAGCGGGTCAGCAGGCAGTAGCCGCGTCGCTTGCAGTAGTTCGGCAGGGGAGCGGGACGGTGCTTTTGGTGGACGACGAAGAGACTATCAGGATGCTCGGCAAAGAGATGTTGCAGACGCTCGGTTACCAAGTGCTGACCGCCTCCGACGGGCGCGAGGCGGTCGAGGTGTTCGAGCTCAACCTGGACAGCATCTCCTGCGTGCTGCTCGATCTGACCATGCCTGAACTTGACGGAGAGCAGACCTTCCGCGAACTGCGCCGCTTGAAGCCAGATCTGAGGGTCATAATCTCCAGCGGCTACAACGAGCTGGAGGTGACCCAGAAGTTTGTCGGCAAGGGGCTTGCCGGCTTCATCCAGAAACCGTACAAGCTGGCGGAGGTGGGGACCAGGTTGCAGGAAATTCTTGAAGTGACGGGGTGAGTTGGTACACCCGATCAGGCAGCCTTGCCAAACCTTGCACTTCCTACAGGCGCAGCTCAGGCACCCTATAAAAAAGGCGGGACGGATTCCAGATCCGCCCCGCCTTTTGCTGCAAGTTTCTAAAGCTACAACTTCGCTACTACTTGGCGCTTGCCACCATCAGCTCGCTCACCAGCTTCGTGAAGCGAAGCGGATCTTTGATGGGGGTTCCCTCGGTCAGCAGCGCCTGGTCGAACAGCAGTTCGCAGTAATCGGTAAGCCTGGCATTCTCCTTGTCCTTCTCGAACATCGCCGTCAGCACCTGCATGATCGGGTGATCCGGATTCAATTCAAGAATGCGCTTGGCTTCCGGCACCTCCTGGTTCATCGACTTCAGGATCTTTTCCATGTTGGCGTTGATCCCCATCTCGTCTGCGACCAGGCAGCAGGCGCTCTCGGTAAGACGCGATGATAGGCGCACTTCCTTAACCTTGTCCTTCAGCGTTTCCTGGACGAAGGAGATCATGTCGCCGTATTCCTTCTTCGCCTCCTCCTTCTTCGCCTCGTGCGCTTTCTTCTCCTCTTCGCTGTCGAGCTCCAGATCCCCCCTGTCGATCGCCTTCAGGTGCTTTTCGTTATACTCGGTGACCGTCTGCACGACCCATTCGTCGACCGGGTCGGTCATGTAGAGGACCTCGTATTCCTTCTTTCTGAACACCTCCATGTAGGGGGAGTTCTCGACCGAGGCTCTCGACATGCCGGTTATGTAATAGATTTCTTTTTGACCTTCGGGCATGCGCTCCAGGTACTCTTTCAGAGAGACGTACTTGCCGTTCTCCGTCTTCGAGCTTTCGAAAAGGAGCAGGTCCTGGATCTTCTCCTTGTTGGCGTGGTCGAAGTGGATCCCTTCCTTTAGTACCGGGCCGAACTCTGCGTAGAACTTCAGGTAATCCTCGGGGGTCTTTTCCTTCATCTCGGCGAGCGTCGAGAGGATCTTTCCCACCAGGCTCTTCTGGATCCTCTTGATCTGCACGTCCTCCTGCAGAATCTCCCTGGAAACGTTCAGCGGCAGGTCGCTTGAGTCCACCACCCCCTTGATGAAGCGCAGGTAGTCGGGGAGCAGCGCCTCGCAATTGTCCGTGATGTAGACCCGCTTCACATAAAGGTGCACCCCTTTTTTGTGGTCGCGCATGAAGAGATCGAACGGCTTGTGCGACGGAATATAGACGATCGCCTTGAACTCGCTCACCCCCTCGGCCGAGTAGTGGATGGTACTTAGGGGCTTGTCGTAGTCGTGGGAGATATGCTTGTAAAACTCCTGGTATTCCTCTTCGCTGATCTCGCTCTTGGGCCTGGTCCAGATTGCCTTCATCGAGTTGAGCGTCTCTTCGGTGGTCTTGTCGATGTTGCCACCACCCTCGATCACCTTGCCGTCAGCATCCTTCACAGGCTCTGAGCGGGTCACATCCATCACCACCGGGTACTGCACGTAATCGGAGTACTTCTTGACGATGGAGCGGATCCGCCACTCGTCCATATACTCCTTCATCTCGTCCTTCATGTGCAGGACGATTTCGGTGCCGCGCGTCTCCTTCTCGCACTCCTCGATCGTGTAGCTGCCGTCGCCGGTCGATTCCCAGCGGCAGCCGAACTGCTTTTCGCCGGCCTTGCGCGTGGTCAGGCTGACCTTGTCCGCCACCATGAAGGAGGCGTAGAAGCCGACGCCGAACTGGCCGATCAGCTCCGGGTTGTCCGCCAGGTTCTGCTCCTTCATGCTTGCCACAAAGTTGCGGGTGCCTGATTTGGCGATGGTCCCGATGTTGTCGGCCACCTCGTCGACGTTCATGCCGATGCCGTTATCGGTGATGGTGAGGGTCCCGGCCTCCTTGTCCGCCAGGATCTTGATCTTCCAGTCGGTGTTCCCCTCCAGAAGTTCCATGTTGGAGTGGGATTCGAATCTTACCTTGTCTATGGCGTCAGACGCGTTGGAAATCAGCTCCCGGAGGAAGATCTCTTTGTTGGAGTAGAGGGAGTGGATCACCAGATCCAGGAGCTGCTGGACCTCGGTCTCGAACTTCTTGACGGTTTTGCCCATGTTGTCGTGGTCTCCTTTAAGCGCTTTTTAGGATGCTCCGTGGAAACTAATCACTCTTGCCCGGGATTTCAAGGGGAGAAATGAGAAAAAGCGCTGGCGAGGGATCGGGTCGCGCGCCTCGGTGGGAGGACGGCCGAAGCAGGCAGTTCTTGGGAGCGGCATTGGCCGCGATTGGCGCCCGTTATTTCGCAGGGGGGGAGGGCACCGGTTTGTCCCGCCCAGTCCCCCCTTTTCTTGACACTTTCACTCGCATGTGTTAACAAAGACAGGATAAATTCACTGTTGGCGAGTAGATTTTCCCCTCCCGAAATCATCAAAACGGCAGCCAGGCAAGGAGCCCCATGTACCACCCAGACTACCCGACGTTCCAGAGCCTTTCCGCTTCCGGCAACCTGATCCCTGTCTACCGGGAGATTCTTGCCGATCTCGATACCCCGGTCGGCGCCTTCAAGAAGATCGACGACGGCCGCTACGGCTTTCTGTTAGAGAGTATCGAGGGTGGCGAGAAGTGGGGACGCTACACCTTCCTTGGATCCTCCCCGGCCGTGGTGATCCGCGGCAGGGACAATTGGGTCGAGATCGTCGAGGGGGGCTGTGTGAGGCGCGTCGAGGTGGCCGACCCCCTGAACTATATCCGCGACTACATGGCGCGCTATCGTCCCGTGGAAGTGCCGGGCATTCCGCGCTTCTTCGGCGGCGCTGTAGGTTATCTCGGGTACGACGCGGTCCGCCACTTTGAAACGCTGCCGGACCAGAACCGGTCCGACATCGGCGCCTACGACGCCTACTTCATCATCACGGACACCATCCTCATCTTTGACAGCCTGAGCCAGAAGATAAAGGTGGTCTCCAACGCCCACCTGGACGGCTCGACCACGCCGGAGGCCGCCTATGCCGAGGCGATCGCCAAGATCGAGGGGTTGATAACCCGCCTGAAGGCGCCGCTTGCCGTCACGCCCAAGGCGCCGGCAGCGGCGAAAGTGGTGCTTAGCTCGAACGTGAAGCGGGAAGAGTTCGAAAACTGGGTGACCCGGGCCAAGGAGTACGTGAGAAGCGGCGACATTATCCAGGTCGTCTTGTCGCAGCGCTTTTCCGGCGAGCTGACAGTGGACCCCTTCGATATCTACCGCGCCCTTAGAACCCTGAATCCGTCTCCCTACATGTTCTTTCTCCGTCTGGACGAAACCCTGGTGGTTGGCGCCTCGCCGGAAGTGATGGTGCGAAAGGAAGGGGACCGGGTCGAGCTGCGGCCGATCGCCGGCACCCGCCCGCGCGGCGCCGATCGGGCCGCGGACAACGACCTGGCGCAGGAACTGCTGGCCGACCCCAAGGAGCGCGCCGAGCACGTCATGCTGGTCGATCTGGGGAGAAACGACCTGGGGCGCGTCTGCAGGACCGGCAGCGTCAAGGTCTCCGAGCTGATGGTCGTCGAGCGCTACTCCCATGTGATGCACATCGTATCGAACGTGCAGGGGGAGCTTGCGGCCGGACAGGACGCCTTCGACGTCGTGCGGGCCACCTTTCCTGCCGGAACCCTGTCCGGTGCCCCCAAAGTGAGGGCGATGGAGATAATAGAGGAGCTTGAGGGGGTGCGGCGCGAGGTGTACGGCGGTGCGGTAGGCTACTTCTCCTTCTCCGGCAACATGGACATGGCCATAGCCATAAGGACGCTGGTCGTCAAGGACGGCAGGGTGCACCTGCAGGCCGGCGCGGGGATCGTTGCCGATTCGGATCCCGCCTCCGAGTATGTGGAAACGGTGAACAAGGCGATGGGCGTGGTGAAGGCGATAGAGATGGCCGAGCAGGGCCTGGATTAAGGCCCGACCAATCGATAGGAGCGGCATTCCTGCCGCGATAACCGGCGGGAATCGCGGCAGAATGCCGCTCGCATGCAGTTTTTGTGGAAGGTGCTTTTGTGGAACGTGCAGTACGGCTGCACCAACGAGGTTTTCATGCTCCTGATGATAGATAACTACGATTCCTTCACCTACAACATCGTCCAGTACCTGGGCGAGCTCGGAGAGGAGGTGCAGGTATTTCGCAACGACAAGATAACGCTCTCCGAGATCGAGGCGCTGGCGCCTGAGCGCATCGTGATCTCGCCTGGCCCCTGCTCGCCCGAGGAGGCCGGCATCTCGGTTCAGGTCATACGGGCCTTCGCCGGCCGCATCCCGATCCTCGGGGTCTGCCTCGGGCACCAGTCGATAGGCTACGCCTTCGGCGGCAGAGTCGTTAAGAGTGCTACGCTCATGCATGGCAAGACCTCACCCATTTTGCACGACGGCGAAGGGCTCTTCGCGGGGCTCCCGAACCCTTTTTCTGCCACCCGCTACCACTCGCTGGTGGTGGAGCGGGACTCGCTTCCCGAGGATCTGGAGGTGACCGCCTGGGTAGCCGAGGGAGAGATCATGGGCATGCGGCACCGCACACTCCCGCTCTGGGGGGTACAGTTCCACCCTGAGTCGATCCTGACCGAGTGTGGAATGGACATTCTCCGTAACTTCCTGCAGTTGTCGAAAAGGCAAGTCTCATCAAAGACCACCAAGGAGCACGCATGATTCGCAAGGCCATTGCACGGGTAGTCGAGCGGGAAGATCTCACTGAATCGGAGATGATCGAGGTGATGGATCAGATCATGTCCGGTGGAGCCACTCCGGCGCAAATCGCCTCCTTCATTACGGCGCTCCGTATGAAGGGTGAAACGGTCGACGAGATCACCGGAGCGGCGCGGGTCATGCGGGATCGGGCCCTGCCGATCCGGGTCGGCAAGAGCGTGCTCGGCATGGACCGCGACGACATCAACCTCGATCGCGAGACCATCCTCGACACCTGCGGCACCGGCGGCAGCGGCACCAACAGCTTCAATATCTCGACCACGGTAGCCTTTGTGGTCTCCGCCTGCGGCGTGAAGGTCGCCAAGCACGGTAACCGCGCGGTATCCTCGTCCTGCGGCTCCGCCGACGTGCTGGAGGCACTCGGGGTGAACCTGGACATCACGCCCGAGACGGTGGAGCGGAGCATAGCCGAGATCGGGATCGGGTTTCTCTTTGCGCCGGCCCTGCACGGCGCCATGAAGCACGCCATCGGTCCCAGGCGTGAAATCGGCATACGCACCATCTTCAACATCCTCGGCCCCTTGACGAACCCGGCCGGCGCTGACTGCCAGGTGCTGGGTGTCTACCGGGAGGACTTGGTGGAGAAACTTGCCTTTGTGCTGAAAAAACTCGGCTGCAAACGCGGTTTCGTGGTGCACGGTCTGGACGGCATGGACGAGATTACCCTGACCGGCGAAAGCCGGATCGCGGAAGTGACCCCCGAGGGGGTCGAAGTGAGGCTCGTTGCACCGGAGCAGTTTGGACTGCAACGTTCGAGTATCGACGAGTTGCACGGCGGTGATGCGCTCGGTAACGCGCTCATCGTGAAAGAGATTCTGGCCGGCCGCGACAGCGCCAAGCGCCGTGTCGTGCTTTTGAACGCGGCTTTCGCCCTGGTTGCGGCGGGAAAGGCGGTCCATGTGGTAGAAGGAATCAGCATGGCTGCCGAGGCGATTGACTCCGGCCGGGCAGCAGAGCAGTTGCAGAGGCTGGTGATGCTGACCAACGAGGCGGGGTAGAGCGGGCCTTTCCGGCCGTCCGTACCGGTGCTTTATAATTTCGCGGCTACACTACCGAAAAAAATCGCCTACTTAATCAAAGGGAAACACCGTACCATGAGCCAGATGCCGGATGTGCTGAAGAAAATCGTCGATTATAAGACCGGTGAGCTTGCCGGGGTGAAGGCTTCGGTGCCGCTTAAGGAAATAACGGCCCGGATCTCTGAACTGGAGGATCATCCCCGCGGCTTTCAGGCCGCCATCTTGAACGCCTGCCATTCCGGCTGGACGCCGGTTATTGCGGAGGTGAAAAAAGGGTCTCCTTCCAAAGGGATAATCCGCGCCGATTTCGATCCCCTGGAGATCGCCCGGGTCTACCAGTCAAACGGCGCCACCTGTCTCTCGGTACTTACCGACGAACATTTTTTCCTAGGAGACCTGAGCTACCTGGCGCTGATCCGCGAGCAGGTGAGCCTGCCGCTTTTGCGCAAGGATTTCATCTTCGACCCCTACCAGATCTACCAGGCCCGGGCCGCGGGAGCCGACGCAGTGCTCTTGATTGCCGCCATGCTGGACCTCTCCCAGCTGCGCGACTTCCACGCGCTTGCCCGCGAGCTGTCGCTGGACGTCCTTCTAGAGGTGCACGATGAGGGCGAGTTGGTGACGGCGCTTCAGACCGACTGCCGCATGATCGGTATCAACAATCGCGACCTGCGTAGCTTCGTGGTCGACACCTCCACCTCGGAAAGGCTCGCGGCCCTGATACCGGAAGGGCGCATCATCGTCGCCGAGAGCGGCATCACGCGCCGGGACGAGATCGTGCGCCTGACCCAAAGCGGGGTGCACGCCTTTCTGATCGGCGAGTCGCTTATGCGCGAACAGGATGTCGGGGCCAAACTGCAGGAACTACTTGGCTGAAGCGGGCCAGTTGACTGCGGGCGGGTCGGCTTAGCGGTCGCCAGCTGTATGAACTGAATTGACTAAAGCTCTCAAAGGGAGCGGAGTGATTTTTCAAGCTTATAGAGGTTTAAGAAAGGAGTTGTTATGCATACCAAGTTCATGCTGGACGAGACCCGAATCCCGAAGCAGTGGTACAACATCATTCCCGACATGCCCGGGCCGCTCTTTCCGGTCATCAATCCGCAGACGCTGAAACCGGTGACCCCCGAGGACATGACTGCCATCTTCCCTATGTCGCTCATCGAGCAGGAGATGTCCACCCAGCGCTGGATCGACATCCCCGATGAGGTGCGCGAGATCTACAAGCTCTGGAGGCCGTCGCCGCTTTTCCGCGCCAGACGCCTGGAGCAGGCGCTGCAGACGCCGGCGAAGATCTACTACAAGTACGAAGGAGTCTCTCCCGCCGGTTCCCACAAGCCCAATAGCGCGATCCCGCAGGCCTACTACAACAAGCAGGCCGGTATCCGCAGGCTGGCGACCGAGACCGGTGCCGGCCAGTGGGGGAGCTCCCTTGCGCTCGCCTGCTCCATGTTCGGCCTGGAGTGCACCATCTACATGGTGAAGGTCTCCTGCACGCAAAAGCCCTACAGAAAGAGCATGATGCAGCTTTGGGGCGCCACGGTCATCCCGTCGCCTTCCGAGTTCACCAATGCCGGCCGCTCCATACTGGCGCACGATCCCGACAACCTCGGCAGCCTCGGGATTGCCATCTCGGAGGCGGTCGAGGATGCGGCTAGCCATGCCGACACCAACTACGCGCTCGGCAGCGTGCTGAACCACGTCTGTCTGCATCAGACAGTGATCGGCCTGGAGGCGAAGGAGCAGATGGCGCTGGCCGGAGACTATCCCGACGTCGTCATCGCCTGTTGCGGAGGCGGCTCCAACTTCGCCGGCTTGAGCTTTCCCTTCATCTCCGACCGTGCCAACGGGAAGAAGATCCGTTTTCTGGCCGTAGAGCCGGCCTCCTGTCCGACCCTCACCAAGGGCGTTTATGCCTTTGATTATGGCGACACGGCTAAACTTGCCCCCATCACCATGATGTACACCCTTGGCCACGACTTCATGCCGCCTGGCATCCATGCGGGCGGGCTTCGCTATCACGGCGAGTCCGCGCTCATCTCCCAGCTCTACCACGCCGGCGAGATCGAGGCGAAATCCTACAAGCAGAACTCCTGCTTCGAGGGGGCCCTTCTCTTCGCAAGAACCGAAGGGATCGTGCCTGCGCCCGAATCCTCGCATGCTGTGCGCGCAGCCATAGACGAGGCGGTGCTGGCCAAGGAGGAAGGGAAGGAGAAGACCATCCTCTTCGGCCTCTCCGGTCACGGTCAGCTCGATATGGCTGCCTACGACTCCTATCTTTCCGGTAACCTGGAAGACTGCGAGTATCCCGAGGAGAATATCCGCGCGGCGCTGGAGAGATTGCCCAAGGTGACGCTCTAAACGATATTGGACATCCGCTTGGTCTCCCTTCCTGTAGCAGGATGGATTCCCCTCTCCCGCGATAGGGGCCCCAAAAGGGCGGATGAGGGTGCCGCAGCGCGTGGACAAAGCGGTCTAATACCCTTTTCCCGGGGTATCCTATGGCTAACCGAAAAGCAGCTCGGAACAACTGTAGGGTCTGTTATGGGGATGTTTAGTAATTCTAAGGGTATACAGCGATGACAAAGGTAAAGATATGCGGTATAACTTCGCTTGAAGATGCTCTCATGGCCGTGGAGGCCGGAGCCGACGCGCTCGGCTTTGTTTTCTTCGACAAATCGCCGCGCTTCATCGAGCCCGGCCGTGCCGCCCGTATCATAGCCGAGCTTCCGCCTTTCGTGCAGGTGGTCGGGCTTTTTGTCAATGCGAGTCTTGACTTTGTGAACCTAACAGCGGACAGTTGCCGTCTGGACATTGTTCAGTTGCACGGCGATGAGAGCCCGTCCTACTGTCAGGCGGTGCGCCGTCGGGTGATGAAGGTTTTCAGGGTGCGGGGCATGGAAAGCCTGGCTCCTATGGCCGACTACCAGGTAGCCGCCTTCCTCTTGGACGCCTATTCGCCGAACGCCTACGGTGGCACCGGAGCAAGTTTTGACTGGGACTGCGCGCTGTCGGCAAAGGGGCACGGTCCGATCATCCTGGCCGGCGGGCTCGACCCGGACAACGTCGCTTCAGCAGTCGCCAGAGTCGTCCCCTACGGAGTCGACGTCTCAAGCGGAGTGGAATCATCCCCGGGCCGCAAGGATGCCGAGAAGGTGAGGCGCTTCATTCGGGAGGCTAAAAAGCCGTTGCAGGGTTGACTGCCGGCCCCTGAAGGTAGCCCATTCCGGTCTTTTATTTCGAACCTTATACTTTAAAAGGAGTGGCAATGAAGATTATCGTAACCGATGAGGTAGCTCAGGAAGGATTGGCACTTTTGCAGCGCGACCCGCGCGTGCAACTCGACATAAGGCTGGGCCTGAAGAAGGAGGAGCTTCACTCGATTATAGGTGACTACGACGTCATCATCACCAGAAGCGGCACCAACGTGGACAAGCCTCTGCTTGACGCCGGTAAGAACCTGAAGATGGTGGCCCGTGCCGGCGTCGGCGTCGACAACGTGGACGTCGACTATGCCAGCGCCAAAGGCGTCATCGTGGTGAATGCACCCTTCGGCAACACGAACAGCGCCGCTGAGCATGCCATGGCTTTGCTGCTCTCTTTCTGCCGCAATATAACGAAGGCCAACGCATCGCTGAAAAGCGGCGCCTGGAAGCGCGCACCTTTCACAGGGTACGAACTGAAGGGGAGGACCGCCGGGGTAATCGGGCTGGGCAAGGTCGGCGGGCGCGTCGCCACCCGTCTGAAGGCTTTCGAGTGCGAGGTGCTGGCCTGCGACCCCTACATCGCAGAAAAGAGGGCGCACGACTTGGGCGTCAAGCTGGTTTCCCTTGATGAATTGATCCGCGTCTGCGACATCATAACCGTCCACACGCCCCTTACCGAGGAAACCCGCAACATGATCGGCAGGAAGGAGCTAGCCGCCATGAAGGAGGGGGTCATCATCATCAACGCGGCGCGCGGCGGGATCATCAACGAAGAGGCGATGCTGGAGGCGCTTGATTCCGGCCGGGTGACCGGTGCCGGCTTCGACGTCTGGAGCCAGGAGCCGCCCGACTCGGAGATCCTCAAAAAGCTGATCGCCCACGACAAGCTGGTGGTCACACCGCACCTGGGCGCCAACACCTTCGAGGCGCAGGTGAATGTGGCGGTGGATGTCTCCAAGGAGATCATCCACTACCTGGACGAGCAGCCGATCGAAAACGCCATCAATATACCCAGGTTCGACGCCTCCCTCATGGGGCAGATGCGCCCCTACCTGAATCTGATGAACGTCCTCTCCGACTTCATCATCCAGCTGGTCGACACGAACCTGAACAAGATCACCTTCTCCTACACGGGAAACATCGCACAGCACGACTGCACGCCGATCACCGTCTGCGGCCTCGCTTCCCTCTTGAACCGTCGAGTCGAGCAGGACGTGAACATGGTGAATGCCCAACTGGTGGCGGACAACATGGGGATCGTCGTGGAAGAGGTGAAGTCGACCCAGTCCGAGGCCTTCTCCAACATGATCACCATCTCCATCGAGGGGCCGGGCGAGAAGCGGCTGGTTTCGGGAACGCTCTTCGAAGGCGTTCCGCGCATCGTCAAGCTGCGTGACTACCAGATGGACTTCAGGCCGGAGGAGCACATGCTGCTATTGGCCTACGGCGACCGCCCCGGCATCATCGGCAAGATCGGCACCATTCTCGGCGCCTGCGAGATAAACATCGCCTCCATGAACCTGGGCAGGCGTGAAAAGAAAGGCGAGGCGATGGTCATCCTGTCCCTCGATTCCGCCGTTCCGCCGGATGTGCTGGACGAGGTGCAAAAAGCCACTGAAGCGACCTTTATAAAGGCGCTCTACCTGGTGACGGCAAAGTAGCGGTTTGAGGCTAAGACGTACAGGCTCGAACCTGTAATGTACATAAAAAGGCCCCGGGCGATTTTGCTCGGGGCCTTTTTATGTCAACGTAGGGTAGAGTTCCAGGCAAACGGCTTTTAGCCCCAGGCCGCTTCCTTTGTGTTTACACACTCTTCAGACTTTTCCTCAGGTTTAGGCGAGCCTTCTGCCGCCGCAGGCCCGCAACCTTGCGTGCGCCTCCCGCAGCGTCTGCTCGGTAGTCTCCCAACTGAGGCAGCTGTCGGTGATGGAGACGCCGTAGGTCAGCGTGGAGAGATCCTTCGGCATCGGCTGGTTTCCTTCTTTCAGATAGCTCTCGATCATTACCCCGGAGATCGAGCGATTTCCGGCCTCGATCTGGTCCACCACGCTTTTCATGACTTCCGGCTGCCGAGCGTAGTTCTTCTCAGAGTTGCCGTGGCTGCAGTCCACCATGACAGTCGGTGTGAGCCCCGCCTTTTTGAGCATCTCTTCCGCCTTGGCGATATCGGCCGGCGCATAGTTCGGCTTGTTGCCGCCACGAAGCACCATATGCACGTCGGGGTTTCCGGTGGTTTGAATGATGGAGGTGAGTCCGTCCCTGTTCACGCCGAGAAAACTGTGCGGGTGCAGTGCGGCATTCATGGCGTCGATGGCGATCTGCAGGTTGCCGTCGGTACCGTTTTTGAAACCGATCGGAAAGGAAAGCCCGCTTGCCAGTTCCCGGTGTGTCTGCGACTCCGTAGTCCTCGCCCCGATGGCACCCCAGGAAAGGAGGTCTGCCAGGTATTCAGGAGAGATCGGATCGAGCATCTCGGTTGCTACCGGGAGCCCCAACTCGGTCACCCTGCAGAGCAGACCGCGGGCAATGCCGAGCCCCTTGGAGATCAGGTGGCTGCCGTCCATATCCGGATCGTTGATGAGCCCTTTCCAACCCACAGTGGTGCGCGGCTTTTCGAAGTAGACCCGCATGATCAGGAGCAGTTCCTCCGAGACTTCCTTGGAAAGGGCGGCCAGGCGCTCCGCGTATTCCAGGGCGGCCTTGGGGTCGTGAATCGAGCAGGGACCTACCACTACCATGAGTCGTTTGTCCTCGCCCCGCAAAATCCGGTTAATGGCTGCGCGGCTGTTGCTCACACAGGTGCCGGATTCGGCCGAAAGAGGAAAAACCTGCCGCAGATCGGTGGGTGCAATAATGGGAGTGATACTTTTGATCTTCAGATTGTTGGTCTTAATCATCGAAGGCTCCCCGGCAAAGGCGTTTTAATGTTCTGTAATCTAGCGCGTTTCAGCCGCCGTGTCAAAAATATTCACCGTCACGACTGTGAATTTTGAGGGGAGCATATATTTGTATGGTAGGGGTATATTCCTCGTCGTCAAATGCCGCGATATTAGATGGAGTTTCAAGACTTAGCGTCTGCGACCAGGGTGGTTCCGATCGATTCCAGGGTTGCCAGCTCTGAGCCGGCCTCGACCATTTCAGTGACCGCACGCTCGACATCTCCCGGTCTTGCCTGTACACCCCGTACGGCGTCCGCAAGCAACGTGACGCTAAACCCCTCGCGAATCGCCTCGAGTACGCTCTCCTTCACGCAGTATTCGGTGGCGAGCCCCCCGACGTAAAGCTTGTCCAGCGCCATGTGGCGCAAAAGCATGGTGAGTGGGGTGCCGTTTTTGGTGATCCCCTGCAGGGCTGAGTAGCCGTTGTCCCAGCGGGCCGTCCCTTTGGAGACCACGATGGTTTCCTCCGGCAGCAGCAGTTCCGGGTGGAAATCAGCGCCCAGGCTCCCCTGCACGCAGTGAACTGGCCAGATGCCCCCGCTTTCCTGGAAATGCGTGCTGTCCCTGGGGTGCCAGTCCCGGGAGGCGAAGATCGGGGAGCCTCTTCTTCTGAACAGCTGGATATATCTGTTTAAGACCGGGACCACCAAGTCGCCCTTGGGAACAGGGAGGGCTCCCCCCGGGCAGAAGTCCAGCTGCACATCAATCACAAGTAGGGCTGCTCTTCGTTGCATAACCGTCTCCAATATTTATACCAGGAACCTGTTTTGTACCTCTGCCATCAGGCTCAGTCTCAGCTCGTTCAGGCCCTGGCTGATGGAGACCTTATAGACGTGCGGGTTGACCAGTCTGTGGCAGCCGTCCGGTAGCCTGCTCAATTGCTGGCAGCTCAGCTCCGCCGCGCTCTCCAAAGATGCAGCCGGAATGCAGCGCGCTCCGTTTTGCATGACGCGGTTTCTAAGCTCGATGAAGCGCGCCTGCGGCGGAATGCGCACCTGCTGCAGTGGGTTTGCCGGGTCGTAAACGAAAGCGCCCGGCGCGATATCCTCACCATCCAGGATGATCACGTCCTGGATAAAGGAGCCGTCCGGCGCGACCGCGCGCAGCACCCTTTTTTTGTCCGGAAGCGTCGCCTTCGAGAGGTCGCTGGTAAGCTTCAGCTTGGGCTCGCCGTCCACCCGCACTAGTTTGTAGACCCCTCCCAGCGCCCCTCCACCCTCGCCCGCGCAGGTAGCGAGCCTGGTGCCGACGCCATATATGTCGACCCTGCCGCCGTCTGCCCGTATCGACTCGATGACGTGCTCGTCCAATTCGTTCGAGGCAAGAATCTTTACCTCAGGAAAGCCGGCTGCATCAAAGGCTGCCCTGGCCTCCCGGGAGAGGTAAGCGAGATCGCCCGAATCAATACGGACCCCGGAAAGAGCGTGGCCGCCAACCCTCAATTCGGCCGCGACGATGAGGGCGTTCGGCAGGCCGCTCTTTAGTGTGTCGTAGGTGTCGATCAGCAGCACACAGTTGTCAGGAAAGATTTCTGCATAGCGGCGAAAGGCGGTCAGCTCGTTTGCAAACGCCATGACCCAGCTGTGGGCGTGGGTCCCTTTGACCGGTATGCCATAGGTCTTCCCAGCCAGCACGTTGCTCGTGCAGCGCACGCCTCCAATGTAGGCCGCACGCGCCTCCGAGAGTCCGCCGTCCGGCCCCTGGGCACGCCGCAGACCGAATTCCAACACAATCGCTCCGCCGGCCGACCGGTTTATCCTGGCCGCCTTGGTGGCAACCAGAGTCTGGAAGTTGATGATGTTCAGCAGTGCTGTCTCTACGAACTGCGCCTCGGCAAGTCCCCCCTCAATGGTGATCAGCGGCTCGCGTGCGAATACCGCGCTCCCCTCTGCGGGCGCGCTGACGCTACCCTTGAAGCGGAAATTCTCCAGGTAGGAGAGGAAAACCGGCTGGAATATCTTGAGCCCGTCCAGGTAGCTCAGCTCCTCCTCTGAAAAGGAGAGCTCTTCCAGATAACAGAGCGCTGTTTCCAGCCCGGCAAACACTGCATAGCCGCCCTTAAACGGGTTGTGACGGAAGAACAGGTCAAAGACGGCAGGCCGCTCGTGCATTCCGTGCTCCAGGTAGCCGGCCAGCATGGTAAGTTCATAGAGGTCTGTCAGAAGGGGCGAATAACGCATGATAACCTCCGCGCTAGCGGACTGCGCCGCGGTTTATGGCCTGCAGCAGCTTGTCCGCCAGCTCCGGGTCCACCATTTTAAGTGACAGGTACTCCGCCTGTGCCTTGCCGGACTCCTCCAGGTGCAGATGGGAGAGACCGAGTTTGTAGAGGGCATTGGGGCTATCCGGCCAAAGAACCAGTAGCGCCGAATATGCCTCCACTGCCTCCTCGAAGCGCTCCGTCCTGAAACAAACCTCAGCCAGGTTGGCAAAACCGATGGCTAGTTTCGGATCCAGCTGGACCGATTTCTTGAGGGTTACGACCGCCTCAGGGTATTCGCCAAGCAGCGCCTGTGCGGTTCCCAGGTTCAGCCAGGACAGAGAGTTGCCTGGCTCGATGGCGATACTCCTGGCAAAAGCCTCCTTCGCCTCCTGGTACATCTCTGCTCCGTTCAGGGCCACCCCCGCCTGGAACCAGTCTTCTGCTCCCAGGTATTCTTCCTGATCGAGCGGAGCATGCACCTTGTTCGGTTCGAGTGCTCCAGTAGTCAGACCAGCTAACAGCAGGATCAGGACGTATCGCCCTGTTGAAAGTTTCATAGGTTCGCCCCATTGAAAAGTAAACTTTAACACATTAGATAAAATTTTCTATTTGGGGCGCAAGGGATGGCGATGTGAGGGCGAGGGGGGGGCGCCCTCCCTTTCTGTGATGAGGGGGTGCCTGACCTGATTGTTTTTTCTGGTGCGCCTGCCAGGATTCTGGTAGATAGTGAGACATGGCGAAACAGTGCCTTAAGGAACCGGCAGGGAAGGAGTCGTCATGGAGCAAATACTGATCGTTGGTTGCGGTGCTATTGGGCGTCGCGTGGCTTCGCTCGCTCTTGAGCAGGGGGTAGAGGTCTGCACCTTTAACAGGGGGGAGACCGGGGCGCAGGGAGCCCGCCATTTTACCGGCAATCTAGATGCAGCTGCCACCTTGGGAGGTCTGCCTACCCGGGGAGTGGGGGTTGTCTACTTAGCGCCACCTCCAGGCGGCGGTATCGAGGAGACCCGGGTGCGAAACTTCTGTGCAGCAATTGCTGTCGGCGAGGAGCCGGCAAAGGTTGTTTACATCAGCACGAGCGGGGTTTACGGGGACTGCGGGGGAGAGGTCGTCACAGAGGAGACGGAGCCCAGACCGCAGACCAGTCGGGGCAAGCGGCGCCTGCACGGGGAGCATCTGTTTACGGAGTGGGGGAGGGCACGCGGGGTGGCAGTGGTTATCCTCAGGGTGACGGCGATCTACGCCCTGGACCGCCTGCCGGTAAACCAGCTGAGAAGCGGGCAGCCGGTATTGCGAGAGGAGGAAGCTCTTCCCACCAACAGGATTCATGCCGACGACCTGTCACGCATCTGCCTGGCTGCGCTTGAGTGCGGTAAGGATGGGGACATTTTCAACGTGAGTGATGGCTCATCCTGCACCATGACCGCCTATTTCAACGCCGCAGCCGACCGGCTGGGGCTGCCGAGACCGATACAGGTGACCATGGAGGAGGCGCGCCGCGTCATGACGCCGTTGATGATATCCTACTTCTCCGAGTCCCGGGTGGTCGACAGTCGTAAGATGTTGCACGACCTCGGTATTTCGCTCCTTTATCCAGATCTCCAGTCGGGACTTAAAGCGTAAGTACCTGTAGTTCTTGTTTCCCGGCTTTCGCAAAAGTTGTAACAAGTAAGGCCACGGCGTTTGCCGTGGCCTTACTTGTTGTTCAACATTGGGTGCCTTTTTTTTAGGCAAAAAGCTATAATCGCCGCCCACTCGGCGGACTGATTGCCATGCGGGGCCTTTCCCACAGAGTTTTCCACAGAGTGTGTGGAACAGCTGCAGCAGCGTCCATGCTACCTAAAGCAAAGTTAGTGCGCGAACAAAGGTTATCCGAGTGGCTCGAGTGAGCGTTACTGGCTGTCGGTAAAAAAAGGTCCATGATTCGGGTGAATCATGGACCTTTTCCAGCATTGGCGCTAAGCGGGGCACTTTCTGCTAATCCGTCGGAAAATCTCCCGGAGTCAGCCGCTGCTCGTTGTCGAACATGCAGATGACTTTTGCCGGAGGTATTGACCTTTTTCAGGCGGCTGCGAGACCGCCTGGCGGATGAGACAAGTCGCTTTCAGCGTTGTCCCGGGTAACGCCAATTTGATTGCTCCGGAATACCGCGCGTGTTGCTTGAGTTACTGACCTCTGTAGCAATATACCCCGATAAGTCGCTTCAGGCTTCCCTTTGCTTGATAAGGGCTTGCTCACCACGACTGAAAATCGGGACAGCCTGTCGGGAAAGGTAGTCAGGGACTCAACTCTACGCTACGTGTATTCCAGAGCGGCGCGCATTTGCATGCGTTAGCTTGGCCCCAAGTCTATCAAGGAGGGTTTTGCTGTCAAGACGGCGGCCTGAATTTTATTTAATATGTGGGTGGGTGCTCAGACGAACAATTGCGGCTAGAGCTGTAGGAGGTGCACCGAGCAGGATATGCATGGGTCGTAGCACCGGATCAGGCGCTCCAGAGCACTCACCAGCAGGGATTGCTCGCTCCCCTCCATGTAGCGCGCCAGCACCAGCAGATCGCGCGCGAGCGCCCCCTGGTTTAAGGAAGTAGGGGTGATTACATCTGCCTCATAGCACATTCCATTGGCGTCGAAGCTATAGCTGTGGATCAGTACGCCTCGCGGGGCCTCACAGGCGGCGCTTCCCCGCCCGCTTCCCGGGACTATCTGTACGTTGCCCGCCCCGTCTCTACCGATTTGCAGGAGCTCGCCGATTACCTCCAGTGAGCGCTCTGTCGCCTGCAAGAGCTCGATCGCCTGGGCCAGGTTGTTGCCGCGAATGTCCTTTCCGATGATCTCTTCCTTCACCGTCTCAAAAATCACACTTGCCTCTGCGCTTAAACCGGCACCCAGGTTCAAGCGGGACAGCGCGCCGACGGTCGCCTCCTGTCCGAGCACGCGCGCATATTTTGCGTGTGAATAGAGGAGCACGCTCTCTGTTATATGCTGGCGGTAGTCGGCTACGGCAAAACTGCCGCCAGCTGTCATCTGGAGGAAATCCTGCGAATAGGCGGGACCGGCCGGGTCTAGCGCGAGGTAGTTTGGCGCCGGGAGCTTCGGAAAGTCAAACGGCTTGAGGAAAAGCCGGCAGGCCTCCCGGCAGGCGGGGAGGATCTCCTGCAGCTCGTTTTGCATGTGCAAAAGCGGATCGTGGCCTATCCCCTGGCCGAGCCCGCCCAGACGGATATTGACTGGATGGATAAGCCTGCCGCCGACCGTCTCCTGGATCAGATTGCCCACCCGCTTGATGGCCAGCCCGGCCTTTAGAAGTTCCGGGGCTGTCTGCGCAAGCCCGGTCACACCCGGCAGGTTCAAAAGGTCCGGGAGCAGCAGGCAGTACAGGTGCAGGGCGTGGTCCTGGATCAGGCCCCCGTTGGTGATCAGCTCGCGGGTAAGCTCTGTCGCCGGCGAGACCCTGATTCCCAAGGCCTTTTCTACTGCCAGAAGAGCCGTTACCTTGTGCACCGTCGAGCAGAGCGAGCAGATGCGGCAGATGATTTCGGGGACTTCGGCGTAGCTTTTGTCTAAAAGGAGCGTCTCGAAGAGCCGCGGGGACTCGGTGAGGCAGAGCTCGACCCGCTCTACCCGGATGCCGTCGAGATAGACTTTCAGACTCCCGTGCCCCTCCACCCGGGTCAAGGGATTTATCTCAACGACGCTGCCCATAATTCCACTCCGGCGTAAAACGGCTCATCCTGCGCTCGATTTCCTCCCTGGCGAAGCCCCGCTCCGAAAGCAGTTCCATTTCCTGCGCCACGTTTGCCTCGCGCACCGGTCCCCGACACCCCTCGCAGACGATACCGGTTGCCGGGCAGCGTGCGTTGCATCCTCCTTTTATGATTGGCCCCAGGCAGAGCTCGTTTCTCTCCAGGAGTAGACAGAGGTTTTCCCTGCTCCGGCACTCGGTGCAGACCGGGTAGCAGTGAACGGGTGGGAGCGTCCCCGTCAGCAGCGCCGCGAGCAGCTCCAATAACTCGGGTTTCTCCGGTGGACATCCAGTTATGGTGAAGTCGACGCTGACGAAGTTTCTGAAGGGGGAGGGGGGAAAGCTCTGGAAGCTGCCCCCCGCCTCCCCGTATACCCCGAACATCAGCTCGGCGCGCTGTGAGATTCGATTGTTCATGGCGGCCACCCCCCCGAAAATGGCGCAGGTGCCAAGGGCTATCAGCAGACGGCTTGAGTTTCTCAACTTGAACAGTGTGGCTAAGTCCTCTGGCGTCGAGACGGCTCCCTCGACGATGGCGGCATCGAAAACCGCTTGCGGATCGCAGCCGCTCTCGCCCATCGGGAAGTAGATCAGCTCGAATCGGCGGGCGATCTCCGGGAGCTTTTGTTCGCAGTTCAAAAGCGTCAGCTGGCAACCGGAGCAGGCGGTAAGGCCGGCTATGGCGAGTTTTGGTCTTTTCATAACGCCTCCGGTATCGTTTGCAGCTCGCTTAGCCTAAATACCGGCCCGTCCGTGCAGCAGAGCTTTTGCCCGACCGCGCAATGGCAGCAGCGCCCGATGCCGCAGCGCATTCTTCGCTCCAGGCTCAACAGGATCCGGTCAGGCTCGACGCCCGCCTCCTGAAGCTCGGCCGTCAGGCACCGGTAAAGCGCAGGCGGCCCGCAGATCGCTGCATAGCTTCTGTCCGACTCGAAGCAGAATCCCTTCAGGAGGTCCGGGAGCAGGCCAACGGCGCAGGCAAAGTTGCCGGTCGGATCCTCCGGCGCGAAATCGACCGTCAGGTAAAGCCTCAGCTGCTTCTTCGCGGCGAGCGCCGAGAGTTCCTCGCGAAAGAGCATGAGTTTGGGCTGTTTTGCCCCGTACATCAGGGTGATCTCGCCGTAATCCAGGCTGTGCCGCAACAGGTGCAAAAGCAGCGAACGCAGCGGCGCGATCCCCAGGCCCCCGGCCAGCAGCAGGACGGGACGCCCCCTCATTTCTTCGATCGGGAACCCTGTGCCGAAGGGGCCGCGGATGCCTAGCCTGGCGCCGGTTGCGGCGCTGTGTAGATGTTCAGTCACCTGCCCAACCCGGCGCACGCAGAGTTCAAGGGTTCCGTCCTTCGCTGGAAGATCTGCCGGCGAAATCGGTATCTCGCCGGACCCGGGGACGGAGAGCTGGATGAACTGCCCCGGCACGAAACGCGAGAGCTCTTTCAGCGCCGAGGCCTCAGGCGCCACCTTGAAGAGTGCCGTGTCGGCTGAAAGCATGCGCCGGTCAAGCAGCGTCGCTGCAAACGGTGTGTGCAGGGCGAAGTTTTTTTTGCTCATGGCAGCCCACGGTCGTTCAATCGGCAATCTTCGGTCAGTTCGCGCAGGTCAATGTCCACAGGGCAAACCTCTTTGCAGCGGCCGCAGCCGACGCACGAGCAGACGCCCTGCAGCGGTGAGAAACCGCAGTATTTGTGCAGAAACCGGTAGCGAAGCCGCTCGAGCCTGCTCGCCCGGAAATTGCCACCAGCCACCTCTCCGTGCGTTACGAACAGGCAGTTGTCCCACTCCCTTAGTCTTTTGCAGCCGCCGGTTAGATCCGGATATTCCCGTACGTCAAAACAGTAACAGGTGGGGCAGCAGACTGAGCAGGCCCCGCAGGAGACGCAGCTGTTGGCGAAAACAGTCCAGCGCGGGTCGTCCGAGAAGCGCAGTTGTGGGGCCTGTGGGGCGATTGAGTGGTGGGGCAGGGTGGGGAGTGGCGCGGGATCAGCCTCGCTGAAAAAGTGACTCGCTACCTTCGCGATCTGTGCGCCTTTTGCGCTGGAAGTGGTGAGTTGGTAGCCGTCCGCCTGAACACGGAGGAAGATGTCGCACGGTGCCGTATCCCAAGGCCCGGAGCAAAAGCAGAAGTCGTCAAGCTGGCAGGAGATGCCGACCAGGGTCAGTCGCTCGCGCCTGGCCCGGTAGTTCGGGTCGGGTCGCTCCGCCAGGAAGACTTGGTCCAGGTAGGAGATACCTTCCAGGTCGCAGGGGTGCAGGCCGAATAGGACGATATCTGACAAATTTGCGGGGACTTGCCTGTAGCTGCCGTCCTGATAGTGCAGGATATCTTCCTTGAAAGGGATCAGGTACTTTTTGGGAGGTATTTGGGTCCTTTGGTAATCAAGCTGCAGTGCGGAAAGATCGGGAAGTGCAGCGAAGCCCGCAACCCCCTGCTCCGATACGGTAGGGCCATGCAGTTCGCCGAACGGTCGCAAAGCTTCCATAAATTCGAACAGTAAGGTCTGCTTAAGGAATCCATGTTCCACGTTTACCCCTCCCAGACGACGCTAATTTTACAGGCGGGTGAAAGGATGGCAAGTATGAATCCGCTATATATGAACAATGGCTCTGGGATTGAAAATTAAGAAACCAAGTGAAGCTGCTCGATGGTCACCCATCTGTTAGTGGAACAGTTCTACAGATATTCCCCCTGACTCTTTTGCTAGTGTAAATCAAGAAGAATTCTTTACTTTTTATGGAATGGTGCTAGCTTTCCCCCCGTGAAAACCATTGAACGAAAAACTTTCACCGATTTTCACTGCCGTTGGCTTCCAGCGCTTGATGATGGGGCAATAGATCGGCAGGATTCGGTTGCCATAGCCGCATCTTAAGCAGAGTTCGGTTTCTCTGCGGTACACTGCACGCCTTGAGCTCGTTGGTGCCTTGATAAAAGCAGGATGTGCCGAATATTGCGGCAACTTACCGTGTCTTGATCCTGTGTCTCGGGCTCTATCTTTAGGGGATCAGCTGCCGCGGACGCTGTGAAGCTGTCGCTTTTTCGGCCGGTCCCTCTTGTTGCCAAAACTATGGAATGGAAACTGCTTATACACCAAAGAGCGAGAAGCATCAGAGAGCGAGAAGCGCCTGCTTCTGCCAGCGAGGGTTTTTGCCTGGTGTGATGAAGGTTTCTCTTGATTATCACTGGATGGCAGAGCTGATCCCACCCTGTCACCCTCACAGTGGGACGGTATCAATTTCGAGGTCAGCATGCTTTCACTGACGAACGCGGATCACGAAGCCATCGCGCTCTCCCTCAAGGTCGCGATGTCAGCCACGCTGCTCAGCCTTCCTTTAGGTTTTGTCTTTGCCTATCTGATGACCTTTTGCAGGTTCAGAGGAAAGGTGCTGCTGGAGGTCCTGGTCAATCTGCCTCTGACGCTGCCGCCGGTGGTGATCGGTTATCTGCTGCTGATCTCGCTCGGCAGGAATGGCTGGCTGAGCCCGCTGCTGGAGCCGCTCGGCATCAGGCTCATCTTCACCTGGAAGGCGGCCGTACTGGCCTCTGCGGTGGTCGGCTTTCCGCTTCTGGTGCGCTCCATCAGGATCGCTATGGAATCGATCGACTACCAGCTCGTGCAGGCCTCACGGACCCTGGGCGCCAGCCGGCTGGACACCCTATTCAGCATCATTCTCCCGCTGTCGCGCGCTGGTATCATCGCCGGTTCTTCGCTGATGTTCGCTCGCAGCCTTGGCGAGTTCGGAGCCACCATCATGGTTGCGGGCAGCATCCCTGGTGTCACCCAGACCATCCCGCTTGCCATATACGAGTACTCGGGCTCGCCTGCCGACGAGTCTGCGGCGCTCTCCCTTTGCCTGGTAGCGATCGCCATATCCGTGCTGGTGCTGCTGTTTCACGAATTTCTCAGCGCGAAGCTGGCCAGGAGGAATTGACATGGACCTGCGCATGGAGGTACGCAAGAGTTTCGGCGCCTTTAACCTGCAAACCGATTTCAGCGTAAGCGGAGAACAGCTTGGTGTCTTCGGTCAGTCAGGAAGCGGTAAATCCACGCTGGTCGGCCTGCTGGCGGGGCTCAGCACGCCTGAGGAGGGGGAGATCTTCCTGGACGGTGACTGCCTTTTTAGCAGCCGCCGCGGTATATCCGTGCCTCCGCAGTTGCGCAGGGTCGCCATAGTTTTTCAACAGCCCTGCCTTTTTCCCCACCTGAGCGTGGAGTCGAACCTGCTTTACGGCTTCAGGCGCTGTGCGGCTAAGCACCGGAGCATCGATTTAGCCGCCTTGGTTTCCGTATTGAAGCTGAGTCCCCTTTTGAAGCGCGGGGTGAACAACCTCTCAGGCGGAGAGAAGCAGCGGGTGGCGCTTGGTCGGGCCATTCTCGCCAACCCGCGGCTGCTGCTGATGGACGAGCCGCTCTCGGCGCTGGACGACGCGCTTAAGTTCCAGATCATCCATTATCTGAAGAGTGCCAGCGAGCAGTTCGGGATTCCGTACCTGTTCATTTCGCACTCCCTGTTAGAGATCAGGCTGATGACCGAGCAGGTGCTGGCGGTGGCGGGGGGGCGCATCGTCGGGCAGTCGACCCCTGAGGAGCTTGCGCGCGAACGGATGGGGCAAAGCCAGGTTGGCTACATCAACCTTTTGAAGGTGGATGCGCTGAGAAAGATGGGGGGGCTGCAGGTTTACCGGTGGGGCGAGTCAGAGCTGTTCATTTCAGCCGGCGACGACAGTGCAACTGCCATGTTCGAGCTCTCTTCCCGTGACATTATCCTGTTCAAAAAGCATCCGGAGGCGATCAGCGCCAGGAATCTGCTCAAGTGCACCGTGGTCGACACCTTTCCCTCCGGCAACAAGGTCGGCGTCGAGCTTAAGTGCGGCAGCGAGACGCTGGTTGCCGAGGTCGTCATGCAGGCGGCCGATGACCTGGCGATACAGGCGCGAAACGAGATCTATGCGGTAATCAAGGCGTCCTCGTTCAGAAGGCTCGGGTAATCAAAGGTGTACAAAGTCAAAACCGGCACACGGATCTGACGGATTGAACGGATAAAGGCAGATCAGGCGAAAATCTTTGGGTGAACCCAAAGGCTCTCGGTTTAATCTGCCTTTATCCGTCGCATCCTTGTGCTTTACTCGATCCAGCCTCCGCCGACCACCCTCTCTCCGTCGTAAAGAACCACCGCCTGGCCGGGCGTTACCGCCTGTTGCGGCGTAACAAAATCCACCTGCAGGCGGCCATCGTCCAGCACTCCCGCCACGCAGGGGACCGGCCGCTGGCGGTAACGTATGCTGCAGAGGCCCTGGAAGGTCCCGGTGAGGGGGAGGCTCGTCCAGGTCGTCTCACCGGCGGTCAGGCCGCCTTTATAAAGCTCCGCCCGCGGACCTACCACAACCCGCGAACTCTCCCTCTCTATGGCCGTAACGTAAAGCGGTTCCTGCCAGGCGATGCCCAGCCCCCGCCTCTGCCCGACCGTATAATTATGAATCCCCTGGTGACTGCCTAGCTTCTTACCACTGGCGTCGACAATCTCCCCGGGGGATTTGGTCACGCCGCTCTCCTCCAGAAACCGCACATAGTCGTTGTCCGGTATGAAGCAGATCTCCTGGCTTTCCTGCTTTTGGGCGACCGGCAGCTTGAATCTGGCGGCAAGTTCACGCACCTGCGGCTTCTCCATAGAGCCCACCGGGAAGATAGTGCGTGATAGCTGCTCCTGGTTCATTCCGAACAGGAAGTAAGTCTGGTCCTTGCCGGGGTCAAGTCCCTTCAGCAACTGGTAGACTCCGCTTTGGTCCTGCTCGATCCGCGCGTAATGGCCGGTCGCCAGGATGTCGGCGCCAAGAGACGCGGTCATGTCGAGCAGTATGCCGAACTTTATGCGGTCGTTACAGCGGGCGCAGGGATTGGGGGTTCTGCCGGCCGCATATTCCGTCAGGAAATCGTCCATCACCAGCTCTTTGAAGCGCTGCCGCAGGTCGATCACCTCAAAGGGGATGCCGATCCGCTTGGCTACCCGGGCTGCGTCCATCACGTCGGTTAGCGAACAGCAGGTGCGCCCGCCTGGCAGAGCCGCCTCGGCCCGCTCGTAGAGCTGCAGCGAAACGCCGATCACCTCGTGACCCTGTTCCTTCAAAAGAGCCGCGCTTACCGAAGAGTCGACCCCGCCGCTCATGGCAACCAGTATCCGTTTTTTTTCGCTCATGTCGTTCATGATGCCACCCTATGTATAAGCCCTTTAGGCAAAACCGGCACACGGATCTAACGGATGGAACGGATAAAGGCAGATCCGGCGAAAACCCGGGTTGCCCCCAAGAATTTCAGTTTAATCTGCCTTTATCCGTCAGATCCGTTCAATCCGCGTGCGGGTTCTGACTCTGTCTGGCTTTGAACCGGTTCTTAGTCCTCGCCTTTTTCCAGCGTCAGCACATAGTGCCCGTCCGTTTCTTTCAGCCCCAAAAGCTTGTGCCCGTCGGCCTTCAGGCTCCTGGGCACGTTCTTTACCGGCTCGCCGTCGTCCAGCAGGAACTCGACCACGGTTCCTGTTTCAATGTCTTCCAAAGCAAGCTTCGCCTTGACGAAGTTGGTCGGGCAGCTCACACCCCTCAAATCTATAGTTTCCATGCCGGTTCCTTTTTATGTCCTACTGTTTTTGCAGCGGGAGCTGGGTGTCGATGATCTGCGGCAAAATGGTCTGATCCAGCACGTAGTCGGCAAAATCGCGGCGCAAGTGGTCGAGCAGCGAAGCGCTCCCTTCGCGCAGGATGATGTCTCCCAGCCGCACCCGGCCGGCCCCTTCGGCCTTCTCTTTGTACCAGCCGAGCACGCAGGCGATGAAATCGACCACCCGTTCCTCCGGCAGGAAGGTGGCGTGCAGGGTGCCGACCAGCGGACGGCGGCCCCACTTGCCGCCGATGCGGACCGAGTATCCTTTCTTGACAGACTTCCAGGCGTCGGTGGGGCAGACCTTGACGCAGTCGCCGCAATAGACGCATTTGTCGGCGGCGAAGACTGGTTTTCCGTCCTCGCCCATGCTGAGTGCATCTTCGGTGCAGGATTTGACGCACAGACCGCAGCTTATGCAATCGTCGGCGGTGAGTTCGGGCCAGATCGCCCCCTGGAAGCCGACGTCGTTGATGGCCGATTTGGGGCAGTCGAACGGGCAGCCGGCAAAACCGACCTTGAACTTGTGGTGTCCGGTTACCGTGCCGAACAGCTTTTCATCGACCTCCAGGGCGGATTTCTGGGTGTCCACCAGGCCGTTGGGGTTGTATTCGCAGCCGCCGCAGGCGGTGGGGACGCGGATGCGCGCGCCGCAGGAGGCGACCTTCTGCTGTTCCTCGCCAAGTTCCGCGACAACCGCGTCGAAATCGGAGAAACTTATGTTTATCAGCTCGATGGACTGGCGCACCGAGAGGTGCACGAAGCCCTTGCCGTATTTCTGCGCGACGGCAGCGATCTTCGACAGACGGTCGACCGACATCCGGCCGCCCGGGACGCGCAGCCGCACGGTGAAGAGGTCCTTGCCGCGCTCTTTGATGAAGCCGCCGGCCTTGAGGTTTTTCAGGTCAATTTTCACGTCCGCCACGTTGCTCTCCCTGTGCTGAAAGTATAAAAAATCCTTACCAGTGCAGCTATTCTGCCAGCGTTAACGCTACCGGCTCCACCTGGCCGCCCGTGATCCTGAACGCCTTGGCGACCGGCGCCGCGCGCTCCTTGAGCGACACGATCAGGTGGCAGACGTTCGGCGTCAGCGCGAGCCGGATGTCTTCCTCGGAGGGGCGGGCCGGCGTCTCCGGGTGCGAGTGGTAGATGGCAACCATCTCTTCTCCGGTTGCCCGCAGCGCCTTCACCACAGCGAACTGCTCCTTCGGGTCCATCATGAAGTGCTCGTTGCTCGCATCTGTGTTGGTCATCGGGTGGTGGCTGGTTACTACGCCGCCCTTCCCTCCAAGGATGCCGCAAACTTCCAGAGGAAAGCCGCTCTCGGCATGGGCGAATACCGCTTGCTGTATGTTCCCGGGTATCAGCAGCATGTCAGTGCCCCAGGTCGCAGACGGTCACTGCGTCCAGTTCGTCCTTCAGCTCGGTGATGGTCGGCTGCTCGCCGCAGATCGGGCACTTCGGATTTTTCTTGACCGGAATCTCGCGAAAGCGCATCCGGAGCGCGCTGTAGGTGAGGAGCCGGCCGGCCAAAAGGTCTCCGGCGCCCAACAGGTACTTGATTGCCTCGGTCGCCTGCAGGGTACCCAGCACGCCGGGGAGAACGCCGATGACGCCGGCCTGGGAGCAGGAAGGTATCGCCTCCTTGGGTGGCGGCTCGGGAAATATGCAGCGGTAGCAGGCCGATTCGGGGGTGACGGTCATGGTCTGGCCGTCGAACTGCAGGATCCCGCCGTGGGAATACGGCTTGCCGGCCAGCACGCAGGCGTCGTTGATCAGGAATTTGGCGGCGAAGTTGTCGGTCCCGTCGATGATGAAATCGTAATCGGCGATCATCTGCGCGATGTTGTCCGCCGAGACCCATTGCTGATAGGTGATGATATTCAGCTCCGGGTTGATGGCCAGCATCTTCTCCTTGGCGGAGAGCACCTTCGCCTTCCCGACGTCCGCCGTGAAGTGGATCACCTGACGCTGCAGGTTGGAGAGGTCTACCTCGTCCGCGTCGGCGATGCCGATGGTGCCGACGCCGGCGGCCGCAAGGTAGAGGGCGATCGGCGAGCCGAGCCCGCCCGCGCCTATGATCAGCACGCGCCCGTTCAACAGCTTCTTCTGCCCCTTGCCGCCCACTTCCTTTAAAAGGATGTGGCGCGAGTAGCGGGTTATCTGCTCTTCGCTGAGCTTCACAGGGTACCTCCTCCCATAAAATAGAGAAATTCCACGATGTCGCCGTCCTTGACGGTCGCCCCTTCGAAATCGCCGCGGTCCAGAATGTCGCCATTCAACTCGACGGTGACGTATTCGCGCTGCGCTACTTGAAGCGCTTCCAAAAGTGCCAGGACGGAGATCGGGTTTTCCTCACTGATGCTGGCCGGCTTGCCGTTGACTGTAAGATTCATTAGATTCACTCCTGTTTTGTATCATGAAAATGTGGGAAATAACAGAGCTACACGCGGTCAAGGGCGGCTGCGAAATCTTCCAGTATGTCCTCGATGTCCTCGATGCCGACCGAAACCCTGACCTGCTCCTCGCTCACCCCCATGAGCGCCTTCACCTCCTGGGTGTAATCGGCGCAGATGGTGCTGGCGGGGTGGATTACCAGGGTCTTGGTGTCTCCGATGTTGGCGAGGTTCTTCGCCAGGCGCAGACCGTTGATCAGGCGGAAGGCGCCTGCCTTGTCGGCCAGGCCAAAGGTGAGCAGCCCTCCGAAGCGCCCTTTGAACTGGCGGTTTGCCACCTCGAAGAAGGGGGAGGCGGCAAGTCCCGGGTAGTTCACCCAGCTGACTTTTGGGTGAGAGTCGAGATACTGGGCCACCCGCATGGCGTTCGAACAGTGCCGCTCCATCCGCAGGGCCAGCGTCTCCAGCCCTTCTCCCATAAGGAACGCGTTCAGAGGTGCGGCGCAGGCGCCGAAATCCTTGTGAATCAGCTTGCGGGTGCGGGCCGTGAAGGCAAAATTGCGGTACTTCTTGTAAAACTGCTCGAAGTGGGGAAACTTTTCCGATTTCCAGTCGAAGCTGCCGCAGTCGATGATGGCGCCGCCGATCGAGTTAGCTGTGCCGTTTATATACTTGCTGGTGGAGTGGATGATAAGGTCGGCACCCAGCTCCTTAACCCGCGCCAGGTAGGGGGTCGAAACGGTGGCGTCCACCATGAGCGGTATGCCGCCTTTCCTGGCGATCGCAGCAAAGGCGGCGATGTCAGGGACGTCCATCTTCGGGTTGCCGATGGTCTCCACGAAAATGAGACGGGTCGCCGGGTTAACGGCGGCCTCCAGCGCAGTGAGGTCGGTCGGGTCGACGAATCGGGTCTTCACGCCGTAGTTGGCAAGTGTGTCCTGAAAAAGCGAGTAGGTACCGCCAAACAGCGATGAGGAGGAGAGGATCTCGTCGCCGCTTCGAACTACAGCCAGCACGGCCGTGGTGATGGCAGCCATGCCGGAGGCGGTCACGATGGCAGCAATGCCATCCTCGATCACCGCGAGCCTTTTCTCCAGGCTTTCCAGGGTCGGATTGCCGATCCGGGTGTAGACCTGGCCGATGGCCCTTCCCTTGAAGATATCCTCGAGTTCCTCGGCGGTATTATAGGCGAAGGCTGAGGCCTGCACGATCGGCGTCTTGGTGGCGCCTGAAGGGCCGGCTGCCGTTCCGCCGTGTATCAGTTTCGTGTCGAATCGTAAGCGGCTTTCTGTCTCTCCCACAAACCCTCCGGAAGTTGCTGACCTGATTTTGAGGCCAGGGCGGAATATATATATCCGCCCGATACCACTACATTGAAAATCACCTTTGGGGCGAACCTTGGTTCGCACGAGCGTCTGCCCCCCCTGCATGGCGTCGCATTGGTGAATCAGGGTGGACTGAGGGTAATTTTTGTAAGCGCTTTTGTCAAGAAATAAAATATGGATTATCACATTGCCGCAGTGTGCAATGTGGTAATCCCCGCTTGGACATCGCTACTATGACTGCCGGCACCAAGCCTAATCCGGATCTGCTATATCTTTGCGGAGGGTAACTTACCGGAAGACATGCGGTTTATCCGATTCAAATTTCTTGAGCGGGTAACTGTTCAGAGTTTTAAAAAAGTTGTTGACAGATTTAGAGTACCAATGTTAAAGGTAATCTACTTAATTGATGGGGTATGAAAAAATGATCTCAAAAAAGACTAAGTACGGTCTGAAAGCACTCATTTATCTAGCGCGACAGTATGAGAAGGGCCCCACACTAATTGCCGACCTGGCGAGGGACGAACGGATCCCTAAGAAGTTCCTGGAGGCCATTTTACTCGCGCTGAAAAACAACGGTATACTACAGAGCAAAAAAGGGAAGGGGGGCGGCTACTCCCTTGGACGCCACCCGAGATCTATCAGCTTCGGGCAGGCGATCCGGGTGATGGAAGGGCCGTTGGCGCCGGTTCCCTGTGTCAGCGAGACCTCCTATGCCACCTGCAGCGAGTGTAATAACGAGGCCACCTGTGGAATCAGACTGGTGATGAAGGATGTGCGTGACGCCATGGCGGAAATCCTGGACGGGACTTCCCTGGCAGACGCTCTTGACAGAATAGACAGTGCCGAGGAAACCCAGAAGGGAGTACTTGATTTCTGCATCTAAAAGTTGGTTTACCTGTTAGCGAAAGATTGCTATTAAAAACTGAAGCATTGAATCACTAGGGAGGATGTTGTCATGACCAGGAAAACTGTTGCCGCAATATTATTGATACTGAGCGCGTTGTCGCCTGCTGCCGTCTTCGCCAAGACGGAACTTTTGAATGTCTCTTACGATCCGACCCGCGAGCTGTACCAGGATTTTAACAAGGCTTTTGCCAGGCAGTGGAAACAGCAGACCTCTCAGGACCTCGTTGTAAAGCAATCCCATGGCGGCTCCGGCAAGCAGGCGAGGTCGGTCATTGACGGGCTGAACGCCGACGTCGTCACTTTGGCTCTTGCTTACGACATAGACGAAATTCACAACAAGGCGAAGCTCATTCCGCAGCAGTGGCAAAAAAGGCTCCCCGGCAACAGCTCCCCCTATACCTCCACCATCGTCTTTCTGGTCCGCAAGGGGAACCCGAAGAAGATCAGGGACTGGAACGATCTGGTGCAACCAGGGGTAAAGGTGATCACTCCCAACCCGAAAACCTCGGGCGGCGCACGCTGGAACTACCTGGCGGCCTGGGCCTATGCCCTGAAGCAAAAAGGGGGCAGCGAGGCGCGGGCTAAGGAATTCGTAACCAAGCTGTACCGAAACGTCCCGGTACTCGATTCCGGGGCCAGGGGCGCCACCACTACTTTTGTCCAGCGCGGGCAGGGAGACGTGCTGGTCATCTGGGAAAACGAGGCCTTTCTCGCTGTAAATGAACTGGGCCGCAACCGCTTCGAGATTGTGGTGCCTTCGCTCAGCATCCTGGCGGAGCCTCCGGTCACCGTGGTGGACAAGGTCGTGGACAGGAAGGGGACCCGCAAGGTTGCCGAGGCGTACCTGAAATACCTTTATTCTGCTGAAGGGCAGGAAATAGCCGCCAGGCATTACTACCGGCCGTTCGACCAGAAGGTGGCATCCCGATACGCGAAGCAGTTTCCCAAACTGAGGCTGGTCACCATAGATAACACCTTCGGCGGCTGGGCCCGCGCCCAGAAGAGCCACTTCTCGGACGGCGGCTTCTTTGACCAGATTTATGCAGGCGCGCGCTAGGCAATAGTTCACCCAATAGGAGGGCCCATGGGCTCGTTCGGTAAAAAAAATACGGTCCTGCCAGGTTTCGGGCCTACGCTCGGCTACACCATCTTCTACCTGAGCATCATCGTACTTATCCCGTTGTCGGCGCTCTTTTTCAAGACGGCGACTCTCACCTGGGATCAGTTCGTAGCTGCCGTCTCCGCTCCGCGGGTGCTTGCCTCTTACCGCATCACCTTCGGCTCCGCCCTTTTGGCCGCGGGGGTCAACGCGGTCTTTGGCGTGCTGGCCGCCTGGGTGCTCGTGCGCTACCGTTTCCCCGGCAAGAAGCTGATAGACGCGCTGGTGGATCTCCCCTTTGCCCTTCCTACCGCGGTGGCGGGCATCACGCTTGCCAGCGTATACTCGCCAGACGGCTGGCTTGGACGCTACCTCGTCCCGCTCGGCATTGAGATCGCCTTCACGCCGCTCGGCATTCTGGTCGCCATGATCTTCATCGGACTCCCCTTCGTGGTGCGCACCGTGCAGCCGGTTCTGGAGGAGCTCGACCACGAGATCGAGGAGGCCGCCTCCTGCCTTGGGGCCAATCGCTGGCAGACCTTTTGCCGGGTGATCTTCCCCACCATGCTGCCGGCAGTGCTGACCGGCTTTGCCCTCTCTTTTGCCCGGGCGGTGGGCGAATACGGCTCCATCATCTTCATAGCCGGCAATATGCCGATGGTGTCGGAGATCACGCCGCTACTTATCATCACCAAGCTGGAACAGTACGACTATGCTGGGGCCACGGCCATCGCCACGGTCATGCTGATGTTCTCCTTCTGTCTGCTGCTCTCCATAAACCTCTTGCAGAAGTGGAGCCGTCGATTCTCGGATTGATCCTTGGACGGGCGTTGTGAGTCGGGGACTGTAAGGTCTCTCCAACCGGGACGCTGGCGATAGATCATTGCAATATAATTTAGATAGGGGTTTTTCGCATGCATGTCTCCACGGGGTTTCAAAAGTCAGCAGAAAAAGTGGGCGGCTCCAGGGTGTCCGAGCCCGCCTGGATACGATATCTGCTGATCACCATAGCACTCGCCTTCCTTGGGCTTTTCCTGCTGCTGCCGTTGGCCGCGGTCTTCGTCCAGGCCTTCGACAAGGGGTGGGAGGCCTATCTGGCTGCGCTGCACGAGCCGGATACGCTCTCCGCCATCTGGCTCACTCTGCTGACCGCACTTATCTGCGTCCCGGTTAACCTGTTCTTTGGCATCGTCGCCGCCTGGTCCATCGCCAAGTTCAGCTTCCCCGGAAAGAGTCTGCTGATCACGCTGATAGATCTTCCCTTTTCGGTCTCTCCGGTGGTTTCGGGGCTCATCTACGTGCTCATCTTCGGTCTGCAGGGGTGGCTTGGCCCCTGGCTGCAGGCCCATGACATACAGATCATCTTCGCCGTGCCGGGCATCGTGCTCGCCACCATCTTCGTCACCTTCCCCTTTGTCGCTCGCGAGCTGATCCCGCTCATGGAGTCGCAGGGGCGCGAGGAGGAGGAGGCGGCGCTGACCCTCGGTGCCAGCGGCCTGCAGACCTTCTTCCGGGTCACCTTCCCCAACATCAAGTGGGGGGTGCTCTACGGGGTGATCCTTTGCAACGCGAGGGCGATGGGGGAATTCGGGGCGGTTTCCGTGGTATCCGGACATGTGCGGGGCTCGACCAACACCATACCGCTCCAGGTCGAGATCCTTTACAACGAATACAGCTACGCCGCGGCCTTTGCCGTCGCCTCCCTGCTCGCCCTCTTGGCTGTGGCGACCCTCGCCGTCAAGACGGTCGCGGAGTGGAAGATCCAGCAAAGCCTCTCAACTAACGAAACAGAAAGGTAGCCAAAATGAGCATAGATATTGAGAGTGTCAGCAAGAACTTCGGCGAGTTTAGCGCGCTAAGCGACATAAACCTGGTGGTCCCCTCCGGCGAACTGGTCGCGCTGCTCGGGCCATCCGGCTCCGGCAAGACCACCCTTTTACGCATCATTGCGGGGCTGGAATCGCCGGATGCGGGCCGCATCCTCTTCAACGGGGAGGAGGCGACCAAGCGTCACGTCAGGGAGCGCCAGGTAGGCTTCGTGTTTCAGCACTACGCCTTGTTTCGCCACATGACTGTTTTTGACAACATCGCCTTCGGGCTGACAGTGAAGCCGAAGAAGTCCCGTCTGAGCAAGGCGGACATCCGCGACAAGGTGTTCACCCTTCTGAAGCTGATCCAGCTGGAACAGCTGGCCGACCGCTATCCCGCGCAGCTCTCCGGAGGACAACGGCAGCGGGTGGCGCTCGCGCGCGCGCTGGCGGTCGAGCCGCAGGTGCTTTTGCTGGACGAGCCGTTCGGCGCCCTGGATGCCAAGGTCCGCCTGGAACTGCGGCGCTGGCTCAGGCGTCTCCATGACGAGATTCACGTAACCAGCGTCTTTGTCACCCACGACCAGGAAGAGGCGCTCGAGGTGGCTGACCGGATTGTCGTCATGAACAAGGGGAAAATCGAACAGCAGGGGACGCCGTCGGAAGTGTATGACAGGCCGGCAACGCCCTTCGTCTTCGATTTCCTCGGCAACGTTAACCTCTTCCAGGGGAGGGTCCACGAAGGGATGGCGCAGATGGGAGGGATGCAGCTCTCCTCGCCGGAGCATGCGGCCACCAACAACGTTCCGGCCATAGGGTACGTCCGCTCGCACGATATCGAGATCGAGAGAGCCCCCTTGGACGCGAGTTCCATAGAAGCTGAGGTCCGCTACCTCCTCTCGGTGGGGCCGCTGGTCAGGGTCGATCTGTCGCTTTCCGGAGGCGAGGAGTCGATCGAGGTCGATCTCTCGCGCGATGTGGCTGACAGGCTTGAGCTTAAGGTCGGGGAAAAGGTATTCGCCCGACCGCGTAAGATGCGTGTCTTTACCGACGACTATCAGATCTAGCAGCTCAGGCGACTAAGTCAGCTCCGGTAGCTTTTCCGTCCCACTGGCAGTAGAGCCGGCAACCTTACTGAACGCCGGTCTGAATAACACAGTTGCTGGATCAAGAACATCCACAAAATAGTTGACACCATTACAGGATAACTATAAAAATACGGTAAGCCACTAGGTCAATTCCCGGTATCCGGACGGTTGACAGCCATGCGACCCTCGTCATCAGACTTTTCTATAGGAAGTCATCTAAACTGAAAGGAGAATAAAGCCATGTCCCGCATCTACCAAGATAACTCCCAATCTATCGGTAACACCCCGCTTGTGCGGCTGAACCACGTCACCAAGGGGGCGCAGGCAACGGTGCTCGCCAAGGTGGAAGGGCGTAACCCGGCCTATTCCGTCAAGTGCCGCATCGGCGCCAACATGATCTGGGATGCCGAGGAGCGCGGCGTTTTGAAGGCCGGGGTGGAGATCGTGGAGCCGACCAGCGGCAACACCGGCATCGCTCTGGCCTACGTGGCAGCGGCGCGTGGCTATAAGCTCACCCTCACCATGCCGGAGACCATGAGCATAGAGCGGCGCCGGGTACTGGCCTCGCTTGGCGCCAACCTGATACTCACCCCGGGTTCTGCTGGCATGAAGGGCGCCGTGACCAAGGCCGAGGAGATTGCCGCATCCGATCCGGCGCGCTACTTCCTGCCGCAGCAGTTCAAAAATCCGGCTAATCCCGCCATCCACGAGAAGACCACCGGCCCGGAAATCTGGGCAGACACCGACGGGGCTGTGGACGTGATCGTCTCCGGGGTCGGCACCGGCGGCACCATCACGGGCATCTCGCGCTACCTGAAATCCAAGGGAAAGCAGATCATCTCTGTCGCCGTAGAGCCGAAAGAGAGCCCGGTCATCAGCCAAAAGCTTGCCGGGCAGGAGCTGAAGCCTGGTCCTCACAAAATCCAGGGAATTGGCGCCGGCTTCATACCGGAGACGCTGGATCTCTCCCTTGTGGACCGGGTGGAGCAGGTGGACAGCAACGAGGCGCTCGAGTTCGCCAGGCGACTGACTCGCGAGGAGGGGCTTTTGGTCGGCATCTCCAGCGGCGCGGCCGTTGCAGTCGCGGTACGGCTTGCAAACCTTCCTGAGTTCGCTGGAAAAACCATCGTGGTGATCCTCCCCGACCTTGCGGAGCGCTACCTTTCCACTTCCCTTTTCGACGAAGCCTAAGCGACCGGTTGCCACCATTGCATTGCCAAGGAGCCCCGGATTTTTCTTCCCGGGGCTCCTTTTTTAAGCCGGGGTAGCAGAGGCTCCGGACCGAGGTGTAGATTGGTCGACAAGTAGAGCGAACATGCAGGTAAATCGGCGGCCGCCGCTACAAGCGGGCCTTGGTGGGCGGTGCTCCTTCATGCCTTCGGGGAAGAAGATCAATGGGTTACTGTGCCGGCCGTGGCTGTTCAAGAAGCTGCCGGCCTTAAGAGCGTCCGCGTATTGATGCATTGCTTTGCTGTCACCCTTTTGATAGCATACCTGGCGCATGCTTGGCATCGCCATGTTTCCAGCATTGCTAACCGATGCGGAGAGGTGAGTTAATTTGAAAGCAGGATGCTACCTAATTATTCTTTTGTCTTTTCTCTGCCCGATCGTTTCCCCTAAGCCCGCGTCGTGCCAGCCCGCAGGAGCGGAGAAAACGGTTCTGGAGGGACTCGTGGTCGGCGTGTCAGAGGGTGACCGTCTCACGGTCAACTCCTTCGGGACCGAAATCCAGGTGAGCCTTTACGGGGTTGTCACTCCTCACACCGCTAGGGTGGATAAATTCACCGGCTGGTACAAGGCTGGGCAGCCGTATGCCGAGGATGCCTTCAGGGCACTGTCCATTAAGGTGCTGCACCAGCAGGTGCAGGTGGAGATCCGGCAGATGCTGGTTCATAAACAGAACTCCAAGCAGATGGCGCTTGCCGTCATCTATCTGGACGGCCGCAACATCAACCTGGAGATGCTGTCCGACGGCTGGGGCTGGGCGGCGACCAGGTTTATGAGCCGGGCAGATCACGCCCACTATCACGCAGTACAAAGGAGCGCCCGCTCCAGGAAAATGGGACTCTGGCTGCAGGATAATCCCCAGCCTCCCTGGGAGTTCAAACCCGATCTCAGGATCAAGATGGAAAATGGCTGAGACCTGCGCCGCGTCTTCGTGCCGCGTATAACGGTCGGACCCAACAGAGCGGTGACTTCGGCAGAGCTTTCTTTCCCTAGGAGCAGTTATGGATATCAGCAAGTTTGTAGCACCCGAAATCATCTTCGGCCGCGGCTCCCTGAGTCAGATCGGGGAGAGTGTGGTGCGCCTTGGCGTCTCCAAGGTCTTTTTGGTCAGCGACAAGGAGGTGATCTCTTCGGGGTGGGTCGATCTGGCCGTGCGGTACCTGCACGCGGCAGGGCTGGCAACGGTCATTTTTTCCGATCTCACCACCAATCCGAAGGATCACGAGGTGAGCGAGGGGGCGGCGAAATACCTGGCATCCGGCTGTGACGGCATCGTCTCGGTCGGTGGCGGAAGCCCGACGGACGTCGCCAAAGCGGTTGCCATACTCGCCTCCAACGGCGGCCGGCTACAGGATTACGAAGGGGTCAATATGATTGTGACTCCGCTGCCGCCCATGGTGATCGTGCCGAGCACGGCCGGTGCCGGTTCCGAGGTAAGCCAGTTCACCATCATCGTGGACACGGAGCGAAAGCTCAAGATGTCGATCATCTCGCGCTCGCTCATCCCGGACATAGCCATCGTCGACCCCGAGCTCCTGAAGACGAAAGACGCTAAACTTGCGGCCGCCACAGGAGTCGATGCGCTGACCCACGGCATAGAGTCCTACGTTTCGCTGGCCGCCACCCCGCTTACCGACATTCATGCCCTGAAGGCGATCCAGCTGATCTCGCGAAACCTCAGAAGTGCGGTGGCCGTTCGCAGCGACATGGAGGCGAACAGCAACATGGCGATGGCAAGCCTCACTGCGGGGCTCGCCTTTTCCAACGCCATCCTCGGTGCGGCACACGCCATGACCCACCAGGTGGACGGTCTGCTCGACCAGCACCATGGCGAGACCAACGCCTCCATTCTCCCGCACGTGATGCGTTTCAACCTGTCGGCCTGTCCCGAAAGATTCCGGGATATAGCGCTCGCCATGGGCGAGGAGATCAGCGGGCTGGATGTCATGGCCGCAGCCGAGCGCTCCATCGCGGCGGTTCGGCGCCTGATCGCCGACATCGGCCTGGCCAAGGGGCTCTCCGAGCTTGGCCTCAAGGAGGAGTTCATTCCGATCCTGAGCGAAAACGCCACCAAAGATGCCTGCCTGGTCACCAATCCGCGCAGTGCTACCCGGGAACAGATCGAGGAGATCTTCCGTTGCGCCATGTAGGGCCGCCAGGGCGGTAAAGGGAACAGACCGTGAAAGAAAGGGGCAAGATACTAGAGCAGCTGACAGGGGTCGACTCCTCAAAGCTCAACTACTACGTCGAGCTGAAAAAGCGCAACCAGGAGGTGTTGACTCAGAACAGCCGGCTGGAGATCCTGCAGCAGCTCACCCGGGACATAAACATCGATATGTCCATAGGCGACATCATCGAGCGCGCCTTCAGGCGGCTCCCGGAGGCGCTGCCCTGCGACTTTCTCGGCCTGGCGAAGCTGCAGGACGGTAAGCTGAAACTCTTTGCCATGGCTCCCCGTGGGTTTTTCAGCGCACCCTTCGTCCCTGCAGAGTCGAGATTATGGGAGGTGCTAAGGGACGCGACGCCTACCAGCTACTGTCCGGTCGAGGATCCCGTCTGCTTCGCTCAGGCCGGCATCGACCACGCGCACACCCTTGGCTCGCTGGCGGTTGCCCCTCTCTTCGAGCGCTCGGCCGTCACCGGACTGCTGCTGCTCGGGAGCACGCTCGCGTCCGCCTACGCCGGGGCCGAACTGAATTTCGTGCAGCACCTGGCTGACCAGCTCGCCATCAGCATGCAGAACGCGAGGCTCTACAAGCAGGTCTCGCGGGCCAAGAAAGAGTGGGAGGAGACCTTCAGGGCGGTGACCGACCCGATCTTTCTGATCGATACCGACTACAACGTCCTCTTGCACAACAACCGGCTCCCCCCGGGTATGAGCACCGCCTGGAACAGGGCGCTCAGCAACAAGTGTTTTGCGAAGCTGCGGGGGATGCAGGAGCCCTGTCCGAACTGCCCGATCCAGGAGATCAGGGAGAAAGGGAAGCCGGTCTTCCAGAGCTGGCACACGGAGGAGGGGGATTTTCTCGAGCTCTCTTACTACCCGGTGCTGAACGAGGATAAGCAGCTCTCCGCCGTCACCATCATCATGAAGGACGTCACCAAGAAGCTGAAGATGGAGGCCCAGCTGGTCCAGTCTGCGAAGATGGTGGCGCTTGGCGTGATGGCGGCCGGGGTGGCCCATGAGCTGAACAGCCCGATGACGGTCATCATCGGCACCGCGCAGATGCTGGCCCGCGACCTGCAGCAGGAGCCCGAGCCGGAAAGGGCGGAGGCGCTGGGCGATATCATCAACTGCGGCCTGCGGTGCAAGAGGATCATTCAGAACCTGCTCACCTTTTCCCGGCAGGACCAGGCCCCCTTGGAGGCAGTCGATCTGAACGCCGAGGCGGCGCGGGTGCTGGACATGATACAGTACCAGATCAACCGCAACCAGATTCTCATCATCGAGCATTTCGACCAGGAGCTGCCGAGGATGAACGCGAACGGTCCCCAGATCCAGCAGGTGCTGATCAATTTTTTGATCAATGCGCGCGATGCGCTGGCCGAGGTGGAACGGAAGGAAAGGGTGATCGAGGTCTCGACGGCGCAGCGCCTGGAGGGCGGCCGGCGCTGGGGCGTCTTGAGTGTGCTTGATAACGGCACCGGCATCGCACCAGAGGACCTCTCCAAGATATTCACCCCTTTTTACACCAGCAAGGAAGCAAGCAAGGGGACCGGGCTCGGGTTGTCGGTGAGCATAGGGATCGCCGAGTCCCACCACGGCCGCATCGAAGTGGACAGCAGGCTTGGTCAGGGGAGCTGCTTCCGCCTGGTCCTGCCGATCGATGAGCCGTGACTGCGGCGTCCGATTTTTCCGGAGAATAGCGTGACCGAGTCCCAAATGCAGGTTCTGATAATCGACGATGAAGCTGATGTCTGCACCTTTTTTAGGCGTCTTTTGACCCGCAAGGGGTATCTGGTGGTCACCGCGTCGAACGAGCGCGAGGCGCTGAACGCGCTGGCTGCCGGCAGCTTCAACGTGGCGCTTGTGGACCTGAAGCTGCCGGATACCGACGGCATCACTCTTTTGGAGCTGATCAAGTCGAGGCAGCCGGCCTGCGAGGTTATCATCATGACCGGCTACTCCACCGTCAAGACGGCGGTCACGGCGATGCAGCTTGGGGCCTACGAGTACCTGGAAAAGCCGTTTGACGACATCGGCCAGATCGAGGCGCTGGTCGGGCGTGCCGCCGGTTCGGGCGCCGGGCTCTTGAAAGGGGAGAGCTGCCAGGAAGAATGGTCCGAGGTAGCCCAGGGGGTCGGCTTCCGGGTGGGTGCCGCGGCGAGCATGAAACGTATGGTGTCACTTGCCTACAAGGTAGCCGGCAAGGACATAAGCGTGCTGATCCAGGGAAAGACCGGTACCGGCAAGGAGGTGCTTTCCCGTTTCATACACGCCGCGTCCGGGCGGGCAGGGCAGCCGTTCATCCCGGTCAACTGCGGCGCGCTGCCGGAAAACCTCCTGGAGAGCGAACTCTTTGGCCACGAGCGGGGCGCCTTCACCGGGGCGAACCAGACCAGGCGCGGCATCTTCGAACTGGCGAACAACGGGACGCTGCTTTTGGACGAGATCGGCGACGCCACCCCCCAGATCCAGGTCAAGCTGCTGCGGGTGCTTGAGACCGGCGAGTTCATGCGGGTAGGCGGGGAGCGCCCGATCAGGACCGACGTGCGGGTGATCGCCGCCACCAATGTCGACCTGGAGCAGGCAATCCTTGAGAAGAGTTTTCGTGAGGATCTCTTCTACCGTCTGAACGTGGTCCGGCTGGAGATTCCTCCGCTTAGCGCCCGCGCCGAGGACATACCGCTGCTGGCCGAGCACTTCGTGCGGCAGTTGAACGGCAATCTGCGCCTTTCCCCGGGCACCCTGCACCTCATGCAGGGGTACGCCTGGCCGGGCAACATCCGGGAACTGGCAAACGTGATCAGGCGCGCGGTGGTAGTCTGCAACGGCGACACCATCCTGCCTGAGCACCTGGGCGGCACCTTCCTCTCCGGCCCATCAGCGCCTGTCCTGGGAGCTCTGCCGGCCTCCGCCTGCCGCGAAGAACGGGAGCGCCCGCTGTCGCCGGCGAGACTTTTGGAGCAGTGCGAAAACAAGCAGGCTACAGATAAACTGGGTGCCGAGGAGCTGAACCGGCTTTTCGGTTCCCTACGCGAGGCCCAGTCCGGACTGCTCGCCCTCATGCGCAAAAAGGGTATCGCGCCGCCGCTTTACGACCTGAAGGACGTCGAGGCGGGCACCATACGGGAGGCGCTTGCCCAGTACGACGGCAATATCACCGAGGCTGCCCGTGCGCTTGGTATCGCCAGAAACACGCTGTACCGAAAGATGAAGGAGCTTGAGCTTCCCGGCCGCTGAGCGCGCGCCTAGTCTCCTGCTGCCGGTGGTACCTGGAGCCCCGATACTTTCTTCTTCGTGAAAAATTTTCTCTGCGATTGACAGCACCCGCTGGGCTCCGAATCCGCTGTTTCCACCTTCTTAATCCTCCCTACAAGCATAGCTATCATCGCTTGATCCTACCTGCGAGCATCCCTGACAATGGACAGTTTTCAAGCAAATCACAACGGCAATATCCACGGCATATGATTTGTTTTACGGCGAGGGCGACCGGTCGTCTTCCTCGAGCTTTTTAGGCGGCGCATGGGTGGTATACTTCTGTATCCATTGGCCGTATTAGCTGCCACAGCCCGATCCGTGGGAGGCGAAACCGGTGGCTTTGCGCTTTGTCGGCTAAATGAACGGGAGAAAGGGACACATATCATGACCAGACAAGGTACTGAGAATAACCCCCCCGCCAGCATTCTCATTGTAGAAGACAGTGCCACCCAGGCGGAGTTGCTGGAACAACTGCTGCAAAATGTGGGGTACCAGGTCGTTGTGGCGAGAAACGGTCGGGAGGGGCTTGCCAGGGTCCGGGAACTTATGCCGGCCCTCGTGCTGAGCGATATCGTCATGCCGGAGATGACCGGCTTTGAACTTTGCAAGCAGATCAAGCATGACGAGCGCCTGAGCCATATTCCTGTCATTCTGCTCACCTCTCTGGACGACCCCAAGGATGTCATCCGGGGGCTTGAGTGCAGGGCCGACAACTTCTTAACGAAGCCCTATAACGAAAGCGACCTGCTGACACGTATCAAGCAGATGCTGCTGAGCCGGGAACCCCGGAGCGGGCAGAGCGGCCAGGAGAGCATGATCTCGTTTGCCGGCCAGACTTATTACATAGATGCAGACCGCCAGCAGATTCTCAGCCTGCTTCTTTCTACCTATGAGATGGCGGTCCAAAAAAACAACGAACTGCTGAGCATGCAGAGTTTGCTGAGCGAGCTTAACGAACAGCTCGAAGCGCGGGTCGAAGCGCGCACGGCCTTACTTCTGCAGGAGGTAGAGGAAAGAAAGCGCGCCGAAGAGACGCTGAAAGAGGTGACGAGGCGGCTGCAGTTGGCCACAGCCTCGGCGCATCTCGGAATCTGGGATTGGGACATCGGAAACGACACCTTGATCTGGGACGACCAGATGTACGAGCTTTATGAAGTTCCGCAGGGTAGGCCGCTGATTGGCATAAACGATTGGAAGAATCGCCTTCATCCCGACGACCGGGACACGGTCTTCAGGGCGCTTGACGCGGCCGCCCGCGGGGAGAGGGAATACGCCGTCGAACATCGGGTGGTCTATCCGGAGGGGGGGCTGAAATACATCAAGGCTAACGGATTGGTTATCAGGGATGAAAAAGGGAAGGCAGTTCGCATGATCGGCCTGAATCAGGATGTCTCTGGACAAAAGAACCTGGAAGAGCAGCTGCGCCAGGCACAGAAAATGGAGGCGATCGGCCAGTTCGCCGGAGGGATCGCGCACGACTTCAATAATATCCTGACCGCCATCTTCGGCTTTGCCAGCCTTGTGCAGATGAAGATCCCGGAAGGGGACCCGCTGCGTGCAAACATAGATCAGGTGATTGCCGCGGCGGAAAGGGCTGCGGGGCTTACCCAAAGCCTGCTCACCTTCAGCCGTAAACAGGTGCTGAACCTGCGGGCGGTGAGCTTGAACGAGATCATCAACAAGGTCGACAAGTTCCTGGCCCGGATCATCGGCGAGGACATAAAGCTGCAGATAGTCAGCAAAGCGGAGGAGATCGTGGTGCATGCCGACAGCGGTCAGATCGAGCAGGTTTTGCTGAACCTGGCGACCAACGCAAGAGATGCCATGCCGCAAGGCGGAATCTTTTCGGTGGTGACCGAAAGCGTCGAGATCGACCAGGAGTACATCGATTTCTACGGGTACGGCGTTCCCGGAGCCTATGCCCGAATGGCCGTATCGGACTCCGGCATAGGGATCGATAACGAGACCATCAAAAGGATATTTGATCCTTTTTTCACCACTAAGGAGGTGGGGAAGGGGACCGGCCTAGGGCTCTCCATAGTCTACGGCATCGTAAAGCAGCATAACGGTTTCATCAACGTGTACAGCGAACCGGGCAGGGGAACCACCTTCAGCATCTATCTTCCGCTGTCAAAAGCCGAACAGCGGGCCAGACCTGATCAGAACCGCCTGCAGTATCCTGCCGGGGGCTCGGAAACGATCCTGATGGCCGAGGACGACACGGTGGTTCGCGATCTCTCCAGGACTGTGCTGACCGAGTTCGGCTACACGGTCATCGAAGCGGTCAACGGGGAGGAAGCTGTACAGAAGTTCAGGGAGTTTAAGGACAAGATACAGCTTTTGCTACTTGATATCGTCATGCCGAAAAAAAACGGCAAGGAGGTTTACGACGAGATCAAGAATATGCGGTCCGACGTCAAGGTGCTCTTTTTAAGCGGATACCCTGCTGAGGTGATCGGCAATACCGGACTTCTGGAAGACGGCTCAAACCTGATCATGAAGCCGGTACATCCTCAGGACCTGCTACGACGGATCAGGGAAGAACTGGACAGGGGCGGCTCACCTGATAGCAGAGGCAAGCCATGACACAGGCCATCTCCGACAGATCCCTTGATAACCTGAGCGCCTTTCTCGCCGGACAGCTGGGGCTGCTCTTTCCCAAAGAGCGCTGGAGCGACCTGGAAAAGGGTCTCCTGGCCGCCGCCGGGCAGTTCGGTTTCAAGGATGCCGAGCAGTGCATAGGCTGGCTGCTGTCGGCTCCCCTGACGCGCAGTCAGGTCGAGATCCTGGCAGGCTTTTTCACGGTTGGTGAGACCTATTTTTATCGCGACCCGCGCACCTTGGAGATCTTGGAAAGGGATATCCTGCCCGGAATTTTGCGTGAGCGCCGGGACAATGATCAGCACCTGAGAATCTGGAGCGCCGGCTGTTCCACAGGTGAGGAGCCTTACAGCATCGCCATTTTGCTGCACCGTTTGCTGCCGGACATAAAAGAGTGGAACATAAGCATACTTGCCACCGACATTAACCCGGCTGCCCTTGCTAAGGGTGTGGCGGCAGTCTATGGTAAGTGGTCCTTGCGCGGCGCGCCCTCATGGCTTACCCCCCTATATTTCACGCCTGTGGGAGAGGGGCGTTTTCGGGTCAATGACCAGATCAGGCGCCTGGTATGCTTCGAGTACCTGAACCTGGCAAAGGACAGCTATCCCTCGCTGCACACAAAGACCAATGCCATGGACATCATCTTCTGCCGCAATGTGCTGATTTACTTCGCGCCGGAAGTCGTGCAGAAGGTGGTCGGCAAACTGCAAAGATGTCTGCTGGATAACGGCTGGCTAATCGTCGGTCCGGTCGAGTATTCGCAATCGGCTTTTGCGCCGCTGGAAGCGGTCGATTTTTCCGGGGTCTGCTGCTACCGGAAAAAGGTGCCCGCACAGTACGAACAGCCGGCAGGGGAGCCCAAGGCGGAAGCGGTTGCTGCCACCCCCCCTTCTACGGTCGGGCAGCAGCAGGCAGAACAGAGGGCGATGGCAGGGGAGCCAGAGCGGAGTACCCCCTCCTATGAAACCGCCGAGGAGCAGTACCGGCAGGGACTCTATACGCATGCCGCGGCCACCCTTTGGGAGCTTTATGGGGGCGGCGTGTTCCCGGCGCAGGCGAGGGCGCTTCTGGTCAGGTGCCAGGCGAACCTCGGGAAGCTTTCCGAGGCACTCAAGCTTTGCGATGAGGCGCTTCGCGTAGAAAAACTCGATCCTGCGCTTCACTATCTGCGGGCCGAGATACTCCAGGAACAGGGGCTGCTCCAGGACGCGCGCAGCTCGCTTCGTCGGGCACTGTATCTGGATCCTAAGTTGGTACTTGCTCACTTCGCCCTTGGCAACCTCACGCTTTGGGAAGGCGAACCGGGAAAAGCCCGCAAACATTTCGCCAACGCCCTGACCCTTTTGAGCTCCTTTGCACCGGAAGAGACCCTGCCTGGGTCCGAAGGCATGACTGCCGGCAGGCTCGGAGAGATTATCCGGCCGATGGCGGGCAGTGCTGGCGATGCGGAAAGGACAAGAGGATGAGGCAGGCGCAGGCCGGCCGCGAACGGCTAGTTTCAGGAACTGGGCTACGGAGGGTGTTCCATGATAAAGGTCCTCATTGTTGATGACTCGCCGGTGTCACGTGACCTGCTTGAACATCTGCTCAGGGCAGATCCTGAGATCGAGGTGATTGGGTTTGCCGGCAGCGGCGAGGAGGCTATCGCGGCCCTCAGCCTCAAACGTCCCGATGTCATCACCATGGATGTTCACATGCCAGGCCTGGACGGTTTCCAGACCACGCACCGCATCATGACCGAGCATCCTTTGCCGGTGATCATTGTGACGGCCAGTCTGGACCCGATAGCAGATTCAGCCAATTTCAGAGCACTTGAAGCGGGTGCCCTGGCTATCCTCTTAAAGCCGCCGGGTTTAGGCCATCCGGACCATCTGCGTGCCGCTGCGGAACTGGTTCAGACCGTGAAGCTGATGTCGGAGGTGAGGGTCGTGCGCAGGTCTACGCGTCCGGCGGTGTCGCTGCAGCCACCGAGAGTAAAAACACCCGAAAGGTTCAAGGTCGTGGCCATCGGCGCCTCCACCGGCGGTCCGGTGGTGGTGCAGAGCATCCTTGCCTCGCTTCCCGGCGACTTCCCAGTGCCGCTGCTCGTTGTGCAGCACATGGCGGAGGGATTCATCAGCGGCTTTGCCGAGTGGCTCGCCGGTAGCTGTGCCCTCCGGGTAAAGGTAGGGGAACAGGGAGAGCGGCTGACCCCAGGCGTCGCCTACGTGGCCCCGGGCGGCACTCATCTGGAACTCGATGCCATGGCCAGGATCAACCTCACAGCCGGGCAGCCCGGGCAGTTACTGTGTCCTTCGGTAACCCAGCTGTTCCACAGCGTGGCAGAGAGGTTCGGCAGGCAGGCGGTAGGCGTACTTCTCTCAGGGATGGGGTCTGACGGTGCGCGCGGGCTCAAGGAACTGCGGGATAAAGGGGCGCTCACCATCGCACAGGATGAAGAGAGCTGCGTGGTCTACGGCATGCCGGGCGAGGCTGTAAAGCTTCAGGCGGCTCAGCATGTGCTCCCGCCCGAGAGTATCATAGCCATGCTGCAGGCGATTTCTAAGTGACGGTGACGCTCAAGTTGCAGTCTATGATTAGCTTTGGAGGGATGCTGGTGTGGAGGGGATTATTGATAAAGCTTGAGGTAGGTAAGTTTGGCATCTCAATCGGCCATCTAATGTATACACTGGAAAAAAGATGTGCACAGATTTGTTGACTTATCATGTCCGGCCTGTCTTTAATAGGTCCGTGCAAATCAAACCCTCAGAGGACCCCCGCGCTGCTAGAGCAACACTATGGCTCATGCTCACCACCTTGTTCTGGGGAGGGAGCTTCGTATTTAATAAGATCGGTTTTCGCGAAATCCCCCCGGTCACCTTCCTGTTCTTCCGCTTCTCCCTTGCTACCCTTCTCATGGGGCTGCTCTGCGTGCCACGGCTGCGCCGTCTCAACTGGCTGACTGTCAGGACGGGACTGATTGTGGGGAGCGCCCTTGCCGCTACCAACCTCTCATTCGTTCTCGGAGTAAGCGGTACCAGTGTTTTGCGCGCCGGCTTTCTTAATAACCTGTTCGTGCTGCTCATACCGCTTCTATCTCTGCTTTTCTGGCGGGAACGGCTCGACCGCTTGACTCTGAGAGGCTTGCTGCTCGCCATGGGGGGGCTCTGGCAGTTGGCGCGGGGAGGTGCTGAAGGTTTCAGCCGCGGGGATCTCCTTTCCACTCTTTGCGCGCTCTTCATCGCGCTGCACATCATCTGCGTTTCAAAGCTTTTGCGGGACGAGGATATCTACCTGGTGAGCCTGGTTCAGTTTGCCACGGTGACGGCGGTTGGGGGAATCCTGTTCCTGATTCTCCCGGCCCAACCTTATGTCATCAGCTCCGTTTCCGCAGGTTCGCTTGCCTATTGCGCCATTTTCCCTACTGTCATCTGCTTCACCTTGCAAAATGCCTATCAGCGTTACACGACGCCGACCAAGGCAGGTCTGATTTACACCCTTGATCCAGTCTGGAGCATGATGGGAGGTATGGTGCTGCTGGGAGAGCGTCTTACCGGGCGCGAGTGGGTCGGCTGCGGACTCATATTCGCTGCAGTTGTCCTGCCGCTGCTCGTAAAGCGCCTGCGGGAACGCCAGTTGGGGGTCAACTATCGTGCGGGTCGTGTTGACTCGGCTTAGAGGCGGGGACAGTGCACTAGGCATGCTGGCTAGATCTCCAGGAAATTTCACAATTAACCACCGGGTCGGCTTCAAGTAGAAGTAAACTTTCCGGTACTGTGTTGGCCAGTTCTCTGGCTGCCTGCTCTTTCGCCCCCGCAATTTTTCCGGTTACGGCACCTGACTAATCAACCGCTACCATCATTCAAAGGCCTCAGGTGCAATGAAAACCGCCATTGCAAATAACACCTTTCGTTTCCCCTGATCGGGCGGTTTTTTGTCATAACGGTTTTTTCAGCCTTTACCTTATGCGACTCAGTATTCCTGCCGGGCAAACTTTCCTCTTGATTGTTTTGTTCAATTCCCTCCAACTAGGCTAACCCTGCCTCAATCACGTCCTGCCCTCAATACCCTTAGCCCGCCCTTTGGTTGTAGCTCCGCATCGAAAATCGAGGGAAGGCGACCGGAGATGAGATGCCATTGACGTTCTCACCAAGACTGCTGCCGTGCCACACTGCCACTCTGCCATTTGAAGGAACAGTTTTCACGAGCCAACAGCGGGACCAAAAAGGCGACACCGTTAGGTGCCGCGTGGTGAGATGCAATTGCCGATCAGGTGTTTTTGCGCCGCTTACCGTAGATTGCGAGGCCGAGGAAGCCAGCTCCCAAAAGCATCATTGTGCCAGGTTCCGGAGTGGGGGCAGTCTTGACTGATGAATCGAAACTTGTAGTGCTCGCGGTGGTGCCGAAATCCAGGGGCATCATCTCCGTCAACCGGACTGGATTGGTTAGATCGAACAAGGACCTATCCATGTCCTTGGAGCCTGTGTGGTCGGCGGAAATGCCAGGGAAACTCCAAATCTCTGTGCCTTTTACTTCAAGGGCGTTGGCAAGCGCATTGAACCTTCCCAAGTTCGTAACAGCATCCGGAGAAAGGCTGGCCACCAGGTTGGGGAGAGAAGGGTTGTTGTCATGCAGGGTGAAGGTCAAGGTCCCGGTATTATATATCTGCCCAGCGCTTAGATGTAAGGCGGCTGGCCGGGACGAAAGTGGATGCTCAAAGCCTGTAGCAAAGGGGTTTATGGAGAAGGTATCTAGATACTGGTTGTTGTCAGCCAATCCTGCCCCGTTGTCGGACCCGGTGGCGGATGAAATCCCGTCAATCACCGTCAACGATAGAGGAATCGCCTGCGCCATCGTTGCTATTCCCGTCATAAGTATCGCCCCAGCCAACAGTCCGATCATCTTTCTCATAATGACTTTCCTCCTTTGATCCATCACTAGTCGCGGAATGCGAAGAGACAGCAAGGGGCGTGTCGAGTCGAAAAAGAAAAATGCAGATTATGCAAGTGAATAGCCGATGGCAGAGGTGGCCTGCAGCGGTAGCTGTAAGAAATCTCGACACGAGTGCTATCGTCATGCTTTGCGACCACCCTTTCGGCAGGTCTAATGGTGTTTGTGCATATGACGCTGCCAGTCTGATTCGGTTCGTTTTGCTGCCAGACGGAGATGTATACAATCATTCTTTTCATGTTAAGCTATATAATGTAATCTTAATTAAATATGCTGTCTTTTGATATTGGTCATTCTGGTGGAATGCTGTAGCCTTAGCCCTTATGAATATTGTATTTGTGCGCTGTATGAATCTTTCATTAAGCCTTGGTTGGTAATTGTACCTTAAAAAATCTAATTCGCACGTTTTAATTTACCTTGAAAACGTCGAGACTTCTGTTAAAAATTTCGACAGTGTTTTTCTTCCTATTAATTCTGCGTTGAAATGCCAATTTATTGAACGAGTGTGGAGGGTCTGCTCATGAAGGGTATCTTGCTTTCATTGATCGTTCTGCTCACCTGCTTCGCCTGCCGCAGCACCACAACGGAGTCTCTTTATGCTGAAGGGGTGAAACAGCTTGATGTTGGCAATCCAGCCGGAGCTGTTGTTAATTTCAAGAAGGCCCTGGAAAAGGATGGCAATCTAAGCGAAGCTCGTTTTTATTTGGCTAAGGCCTATGCAGCCTTGGGCAAGAACGAGCAGGCAGAAAAGGAATTCATCAAGTTTTTGAGACAGAACCCGTCCCGTGACGAGGTCTTACTGGAACTGGCCAAAGTGAACAATTTATTGGGAATGGGGGAAGAGGCGTCCAGTTTCGCGAAGCAATATCTCTCCAAAAATCCCGGGGCGGTTGAAGGACTGGAGGTGCTCGGAGTCTCATGCGCGGTCAAAAAACGATACGAAGATGCGCAGAGCTACTTCAACCAGGCCCTCACAGCGGACCCCGGGCGTTCTTCCACCAAACTTGAACTTGCCTCCGTGCAGTTGGTGACCGGTGGCGTGCAGAAGGCTAAAGCCTTACTGAACGAGGTGGTTCAGGCGGAACCGCGAAATTTCAGGGCTCTCTTCATGCTCGCAGCCGTGGAAAAAAATTCCGGTAACGACGGCAAGGCGGTCGTCATTTATCGAAAGATTTTGCAACTCGATCCCGGCAAGAGCGCCGCCCAATACAAACTCGGGCTGATCCAGGTCGAGAAAGGCGAGTTAGACCAGGCCGACAAGTCGGCCGATGAACTGATCAAGATCTTTAGCAAGAGGGACGACGGTTATCGTCTGAAAGGACTGGTGTACTTCTACAGGAAGAACTACTCGGACGCCATATCGTCATTGCAGCAGTCAATAAAATTGGCCCCAACCATAGAAAGCTATCATTTTCTAGGCCTCAGTTACTACAACAAAGGACAGCTGGAAAGCGCCCTGAGCCAGTTCCGCATGATACTGGATAGATTGCCTAACGCCCGGCAGGCACGGCTCATGATCGCTCAGACGCTTCTCGTTCAGAAGAGAACCGACGACGGTATAGCCGAGATAAAGAAGGCGCTAGCCGTAAACGATGCAGACGCGCTGGCCCATAACATGATGGGCAGCGCGTATATGTCTCAGGGGCTCTTCGAGGAGGGGATGCGCGAACTGAACCGGGCTACCATGCTTGACCCGAAGCAGGTAACGGCCCATCTGCAGAAAGGGGCCTTCTATTTCAGTAAGGGGATGAATGCAGAGGGAGAGACTGAACTCGCTACCGCCGTACAGGCCGCGCCAAACGTCCTGTACAGCAGGCTGCTGCTCGCATCTTATTACCACAGGCAGGGAAAGACGGCAAAGGCGCTCTCGATGCTGCGCTCTCTACTCACCGGGGGAAAGACGGATGCCCCGCTCCACAATGCCATAGCAGTCCTGCAGTTTGCCGCGGGCAGCAAGGACGATGGGGTAAAGAGTCTGGAGAATGCCAAGCGGGTGGATTCTTCCTTCGCAGGGACCTACCAGAACCTTGCCGGTTTCTACGCGGCCTCGGGCGATTACCCGAAGGCGGTGGCGGAATTCAGTATGCTGCTCCAGAAGGATCCCCGAAACCTGAGGGCAATGTTCGGCTTGGCGGCCTTGAGTGAGATCAGTGGTAAGGAGAGCGATGTCCTTGGATATTACCAGAAGGCGATGCAGACCAAGGCGCCCGAGGCGTTCCTTGCCCTGGCCGGTTATTACCAGAAAAAAGGTGCGCCAGCGAAAGCGCTCGACGTGCTCGACAAGGCGATAACGCTTGATCCCCTTTTAATCGCGCCTCTTGAAGCCAAGGGCCGCATACTGGTGGGGCGCAAGGAGTACAGAGAAGCGCTCAAGGCATTCGACGAGGTGGAGGCCCTGAACCAAGAACAGGGAGTCGCCTTGAAAATCTGGGCATACGTGGCCATGCAGGACAGTGCAAAGGCTGTGGAACAGGCGGAAAGGCTGATAGCGAAACGCCCGGGGTCCGCGCATGGGTACCTGATTCTAGCCTCAGTCTACCAAGGGTTAGGAAACCTGCCATTGGCCATAAACGAGGCGAGTAAAGCCATAAAGGTCGATGGCAAGAATTTAGAGGCGCGGCTCCATCTGGGCAAACTCTATCAGGCCAGAAAACAGCACCACAAGGCATTGGCCGTCTATCGGGACGCACTCAAGATCAATCCTGTCTCCGTGCAAGCACAGTTTGCTCTCGGGGCTCTCTTACACTCCACAGGGAAGAAAAAAGAGGCGGCAGCGAGGTACCGTGCCATTCTTAATCAGACCAACAGTTTCTTTCCTGCGCTTAATAATCTTGCCTATCTGTGCGCCGATGGTTATGGCCCTAAGGAGGAGGCGCTGCGCCTTGCGATCAGCGCCTTTAAGCTGCAGTCGGCTGATCCACGTGTAATGGACACTGTGGGATACGCATTGTTGAAGAATGGCCGTGCCGCAGACTCGGTGCTGGTGATGGAACGAGCGGTGGCGCTGCTGCCCTTGGACCCGACGGTGCGCTACCATCTAGGGCTTGCCTACCACCTGGCGGGGGATAAGGTGAGGTCTGAGCACGCGCTGCTGAAGTCGCTCTCGCTTGGGGAGGGACCGCATGCCGCGGACACCAGGGTACTGCTCGCTCAGTTGAATAAACGACGGCTGCTTGGCTCGAGAGAGATGTTGAGTAGGTTGATACGTTAGTGAAGGTGCTATGGAGTATGCTGATGGACCTGCGCTTTGCCTTGATGCCGATTTCCGAGGCTTTACTTGCCATGGCCGCTCTTTATTCGGCTGCTGTGCTGCGCTATGGCACTTTCGGGCCGCACGAAGACTTGCTGGCTGGTCAAGGACCCAAGGTCTGCGCCATCTTCGTTGTGGTGGCTCTTTTCTCCTCGTACCTGATGGAGGTGTCCAGACTTGCCAGGGAAAGCCGCAAACTGGAGATCTTCATAACGTGCTTACAGACGGGCGGGGCTGCCTTTTTCTTGCTCTCCGTGGTCTACTACCTGGAACCAAGCGCCATGCTGGGGCGCGGGGTGCTCTTTCTAGCGCTTGCCATGTTTGTCCTGTATCAGTTCCTCTGGCACGCGCTGGCCACCCCAGGGGCCAGGCGCTCTCCCTTCTCCCGGAGGGTGCTGATCCTGGGTAGCGGAGAACTTGCTCGAGAGCTGGGGGCGCTGCTAACTTCGCCGAGCGTCCCTTTCACCCTGGTGGGGTACCTTGGCTGCGGCTATGACGGCGTGGTCAGCCGAGAACTAATGGTTGAGAAGGTGGGAGACCTGCTTGGTACCGCGCGGGAGGCGAGAGCCGGCATCATCGTGGTGGCGATTACCGAGAGGAGGGGGGTGCTGCCCCTGCAGGAGATGATGCGCTGCAAGCTGGACGGCATTGAGGTGGTTGACGCCCCGACCTTCTACGAGATCACCCAAGGGAAGCTGATGCTTGAGCAGATGACGCCGAGTTGGATCATCTTCTCCCTCGGTTTCCGGAGAACCGCGCTCATTAAGGTGTGGAAGCGCTGCATAGACATACTCTTTTCCGTCGTAGGGCTTCTCATTAGCGCCCCCTTCTTCCCGCTGATTACCCTTGCCATCAAGCTGGAGTCACCCGGACCGCTCTTCTTCAAACAGGTCCGCGTTGGTCACGGCGAGAAACCCTTCGCGCTCTACAAGTTTCGCTCCATGTGTCAGGATGCCGAGCGCGACGGTGCGGTCTGGGCGGTGAAAAACGATGCGCGCATCACCGGCGTCGGACGGTTCCTTAGAAACTCCCGCATCGACGAAATTCCCCAGCTTTACAATGTCCTCAAAGGGGAGATGAGCTTCATCGGCCCGCGTCCGGAGCGTCCCGAGTTCGTGGAAAAACTCCAAAGGGATATCTACTACTATTCGGAAAGGCACACGACCAAACCCGGTCTTACCGGTTGGGCACAGGTGCGCTACCCCTACGGCGCGACCGTGGAGGATGCCGTCGAGAAACTTCGTTACGACCTGTATTACATAAAGAATCTCTCCCTCATGCTTGATGTGCAGATAATGTTTGAAACCGTGAAGGTCGTGCTCTTTGGGCGTGGGCGTTAGGCACCTAAGCCGGCAGTTCCTCCCCCTTTCGACAGACCTCGATGCTCTCCCCGTCGGAGATATAGGTTCCAGAAGGTTCAATCTGAATTACGTTACTCAGAAATACTGCTGGGATGACGAAATCAGTGAGAGCGTAGACATTGGATTCCATTCATTTTTACGCTGTTTCTCTCATCTCCTCGTTAGCTAAGAATGCCATGTCTGTTATACTGTCTAAAACATAATCGGTTCCAAGGTTATGACTTGACATGGTTGGGGAGGTGTTGTAAAAATAGTATAATATAATTAAACAAAACAAATTTGAGTCAAATGAAAGACATTGCATTAGCACGAATGCGAGTCAAGCTTCTGGAGATTGTATGGTTGAGAATTCGCCGGCATGGTTTGCTTTGCATGTAAAACCTCGCCACGAATTTCAGGTGCAGGTGGATTTGTTGAAAAATGGTGTGGAGGTATACCTGCCCGCCGTAAATAAATTAAGCCAATGGAAGGACAGAAAAAACGGATAGATTTCCCCCTATTTCCCGGATATCTTTTTGCCCGAGTGTTTCCCACGCCGGATCACTTCCTGCAATTAGTGAAGGCACGGGGCGTAATGAGGATACTTTTTACCGTTCCTGGTCATCCATCCCCGGTCCCTGATGCGGAAATATCTGCCCTTAAGACACTACTGACGAGCGACACAGTATTGGATATCCATCCCGAATTACAGGCAGGGAAAATCGTCAGGATAAAAAAAGGCATCTTCGAAAGCGTGGAAGGCATTATTTCCAAAAAAGGCGATCAATTTTTCCTCCACGTAAATATATCAATGTTAGGAAGGTGCGTCACAGTGAAGATATTTCCTGATGACGTGGAACTAGGCTAGCATCAGCAAGCTTTAAGAGGCAGCATCAGGCACTATGCGCAGCATGTAAACTTTAGATTTCGGTTCTGCCGAATGTAACTGAAGGGGCGGAGCTATGACACTGTAACTTCAGTCATATAGAACAATTTGAAATTTTTTCATATTCATTCAGAGGTAGAAATTATGAATAAGCTTCTTATACTGCTGGTCATACTGTTGCTGGCTATTCCCTTACCCTCACGTGCCGCAGATTATGTCATCGGAGAAGGTGACGTACTCGATATTGCTGTCTGGGGGGTGAAGGAGCTCTCATTTCCTGCCAAAGTTCGTCCGGACGGTAAAATTACTGTTCCAGGCCTAGGCGATGTGGCCGCTAGCGGACAAACGCCCACCGCTTTACAGAAGTCATTGACCGTAAGACTTAAGGAATTAGTGAAAAACCCGATCGTTACCGTTGGGGTCACTGGAATCACCAACAGCAAGGTCTATATTTTCGGCGGTGGGGTAACCTCCCGGGTGTTCGAACTGGTCCAGCGGTCAACGCTTCTGCAACTGCTCTGTACTTTCGGAGAGGTGAAAACGGCCGATTTGAAGAAGGCCTACCTGCTGCGGAGTGGCAAGAAAATCAAGGAAAATTTTCACGACCTGTTTGTCATTGGAGCCACTGAGGGTGATGTCGTACTCGAAGCGGGAGATTCGCTTTTCATACCGCTGTTGCTAGATAAAAGCGTCTATGTCCTGGGGGCCGTCAACACGCCAAAAGCCATCGAGTACCGCGAGGGGATGACGGTGATGGAGGCGATACTTGAATCTGGGGGCTTTACAAAATTTGCGAGCCAAAATGGCACCCAGATTCGCAGGAAGAACGCCGGAACCGAAGTGTCGATCCCTGTTCTGGCAAAAGAGATCATAAAGGACGGGAACATGGCGCAGAATGTTAAGCTTAAACCTGGCGATTACATTATCGTCAAAGAAAGTATCTTTTGATTCAATCCATGGATAATCAAGGTAGCAAGTAATTGGAGAAATCGATGGAATCCAGCGAATTTGATTACAAAAAATATTTATGTCTGGTCAAGAAGAATAAAGTGCTGTGCGTCGTGTCAGCTCTGGTAATCATGACCGGCGTAACGGTGAAAAGTTATCTGCTGCCCAATATATACGAAGCCAAGAGCACCGTATTTGTCGAAAAAAGCATCATTTCCGAACTGCTGAAAGGAATTACCGTCACACCTTCAGCTGATGACAAGATTAAGGTGCTGTCTTATGCGCTCAATAGCCGGACTCTGATAACTAAAGTTCTGGACGAACTGGACCTTAACAAAAGCGGTGAAGCGGAACAGGAAAAGCAGATAAAAATGATGCAGGACCTCACAGGAATAAGGATCAATGCCGGGGAAGGACTTTTTGTGATTTCGTTTCGGCACACGAGTCCAAAACTGGCACGCGACTATGTCAATGCCTTGGTCAGGCGCTATATCGAGGACAACACCTCCAGCAAAAGGGAAGAGTCCTACGGAGCCATCAAATTCGTTTCCGAGCAGTTAACCACTCTCAAGGAAAAACTGGACATATCCGAAGCCGCGGTAAGTACGTTTAAAGCCGGTCAGGGTTCCATGGCTAGCATGGACATGTCGCTATTATTCAAAGATATCAGTGACTCACAGCTGCGGTTGGATGAGCTGAGGATACGGCAGGCCCAGCTGAAAGCTGCACTGGCCGGTTTAGGTAAAGTCAGCTCAGCCCAGTCGAGTATTTCAGCATTGCAAAAGAGGCTACAGGAACTGCAGCTGCAATACACCGACAGCTATCCCGAAATACAAAGGGTAAAAGACGATATACGGGCCTTGAATGAGCAGCTTAAGAGTGGCCAGGGAATTTACAAGCCGGGTGATACTCCCGAACATGAAAAACTAGCTTCCGAACTCAATGCGCTGCGACAAGCCGAAGCAAACCTTAGCAACAACATCGCGAGGAATCGCGGCATGTTGCAAAGCATCCCTGCAGCCAAGGCGACCCTTGACGACCTGGAACGCGAGAGGAACTCGCAGAAAAACCTCTACGAGGCGCTGCTGGCTCGTCAAGGCACCTCCGAGGTCTCCAAACAGATGGAAATTCAGGACAAATCCACAGTTTTCAGAGTTGTGGATCCGGCGGTACTGCCGATCAAGCCGGTCGGCCCTGACCGGGCAAAAGTCATTCTGTTAGGTATCCTGGCGGGGATAGGTGGCGGAGTCGGACTTGTTCTTTTAAAGGACAAAATGGATAGTACGGTCAAGAACGTGGACATGGCCAAGCTTTTTGGCTTTCCGGTCCTGGCTGTTATTCCCATGGTTGAGGACCTGCAGCAGCTAGAACGGCAGGCCAGACGTGACCGCTTATTGTACATTACCGCCAGCGCTTATTTTTCCTTGATTCTTGCCGTGCTCGCATCCGAGGTTACGGGCGTTGTGTCGATAGCAAAGACCATCGGCAGACTGACCAGCTAATTCACATATCGTACAGGTGAATACATGAGCAGAATTGAAAAAGCTTTTGAGAAGGCTGCACAGATGCGAGACGCCGTACCAATTGCCTTTGTTGCGGAAAAACCACGTTGCGAAGAAAGGTTTTCGATACGGCAGGGTGCCTCTCGGACCATTACCATCAACTCTGCTAATCGCCTGTTGGCAACCATCGCAGAACCGCATTCGGCCGTCTCCGAACAGTACCGCAAACTAAAAAGCAGGCTGGTGCTCCTGACGAACGAAGACAAGTTCCGTAACCTGCTGATGGTAACCAGCGCGATGACCGGCGAAGGTAAAAGCTTCACCGCTGCCAATCTTGCCCTGTCCATGGCCCAGGAATATGATCGGACTGTGCTGCTGGTGGACGCCGATCTGCGCAGACCCTCCATTCATCGCTACCTTGGGTTCGAGCAGAACATCGGTTTGTCTGACTGTCTGCAGGATGGTATCGACATTGGCGAGGCGCTCACCAAAACGAACTTCAACAAACTCTCGGTGATTTCCGCCGGCAGGGAAGTGGCCAAACCGCTTGAGTTGTTTGCCTCCAAAAAGATGCAGGAATTGATGGCCGAGATCAAGAACCGCTATAGTGACCGCTATGTGATAATTGATACTCCTCCGTTGCTGCCCTTTGCCGAGACGCGCTCTTTGGCCCACATAGTAGACGGTGTTGTGTTCGTGATCCAGGAAGGGGTCACCACACAGGAGAGCGTTATTGAGGCCATGGAAATTTTAAAGGGGTGTCCGGTTCTGGGGATGGTGCTCAACAATTCGACAGCGCCCAACACGGAAAACTCCCATTACAGTAACTATTATGGAAGACCAACTGCCTCGTGACCTAATCATCCGGAGCATAAGCCATGTACTGTTCGTTCTTCAAGCTGACCTGCAAACCGTTCGACCTGATCCCTAATCCGGAATTCATGTTCCTGAGCAAAACGCACAAAAAAGCCATAACCTATCTGGATTATGGCATCCGTGAACGTGTCGGTTTTGTACTTCTGACAGGTGAAGTCGGCTCCGGCAAGACCACCATCATCAGGGAATTGATCAACAAACATCTCGAGCGGGTCGTGCTCGCCAAAGTATTTAATACCAACGTGAACTCGGAGCAGTTGCTGTCCATGATCAATGACGATTTTGACCTGCCGGTGCAGGGCAAGGGCAAAATTGAACTGCTGCGGGATCTCAACCATTTTCTGGTCGACCAGTACGGCAAGGGGAACCAGCCGCTGCTGATCATCGACGAAGCTCAGAATCTTCCCGTCGAGACCCTGGAAGAGATCCGGATGCTGTCTAATCTGGAAACCTCCGACTCAAAGCTGCTGCAGATCATCCTGGTGGGACAGCCGGAGTTGCGCAGCCTGTTGGCCAAGCCCGAATTGCGGCAGTTGCGGCAGCGGATCAGCATCCAATGCGATTTGCAGCCTCTCAACCGCCAGGAGGTGGAGGAATATATCTTCCACCGACTGCAGGTGGCCGGAAATCGTGATGCCCTTCGCTTTACCCCGCAAGCCCTTGATCTGATCTTCATATATTGCTGCGGCATTCCCAGGATGATTAACATGATCTGCGATTTTCTGCTTTTGGCGGCTTTTGCGGAAGAGGTGCAGGATGTCGATGAGGAGATGATCCGCGATGTGATCGGTGACCTTGATTTGGATAATCGCTACTGGGCCGAGGAACCGCCGATAATATCCGATGATCCCGGCGTTACGCCAGCGGGTGCTTCCCGGCCGGGTCCGTTCTGGTCTGAAAGCCGGATTGAAGATCTTTTCGGCAAACTGAATCAACGCTTGGGAAACTATGAAATGGGAGCACTGGCCGCAGCCCAGGCACCGCTCAAGCAACTCAATGAACGTCTGGAGCAGATACAGGACACTTTCATGCTTCAGCTCAGAAGGACTGATGCCGCCGTTGCGAAAATAAACCAAAAAATTGAAGAGCAGCCTGATCGCTTGTCGGTGGCCCAGGATCTTTCTGGAAATGACAATGTGCCAAAGCCTAGCCTGCTACGGAGAATCTTCGGATAAGACACTTCATTCCAAAATATAAGCGCGAGTCAAAAAATCCGCCTCATCATGGACGGCCGCTAGCGCTGCCAGTCGCTGCAATCAGCAGCCTGTCGATTTATGCTGGCATGGCGTGTGCTCTGCTGCTTGTGGGGGCCGTACAGGTGCTGGGAGCAGAGTTCCGCATAAAACCGTCAATCACCATCAGTGAGGAATACACGGACAATGTCTTTGACAGTCACCTCAACAGAGAATCCGATTACATTACCCGGGCACAACCTGGGATTTCGCTCCAGTACCAGGCGCCCTTCTGGGACTGGGACCTCAACTATGCCTACGATTACCGCTACTATGCGAGAGGGAGCCAAAAAAACGACACAACCCACCACGGAAATCTTCATGGGCTGCTGAAACTCGTAGACGAAAAATTGTTTCTTGAACTAAGTGACAGCTATCAAAGGGTTTCCCTCGATGTTACCCGTGACACTACTAATGAAAGTCTATTCCAAAACCAGTCCGACCAGAACATTGGAACAGTTTCCCCCTATCTAGTCCTGCGGCCAACGGCAGCGATCATGATCAAAACCGGTTACCGCTATGAAAATATCTGGTACAAGGATGCCTTGGCCATCGACAAACAGAACCATTTCCTATTTCTTGAAACTTCCTACGAAGTGACGCCGAAGTTCTTTACGACAGCAGGATATATTTATTCCAGGGAGGAATCTGGAACCGTAGGGGATAACCTCAGCCGGCATCAGGCCTTTCTTGGTCCGCGCTACGAGTACGCTGATAAATCGTTCATCTTTGCCCACGGTGGTGCGTTCATAACAAAGCACAGCACAGGTCGGGAGACAACCAAACCATTCTGGAACGCCGGCATCACGCATAACTTTGATACCGTTACGGCAACCCTTACTAGCTCTTCGACGTATTCCGAAGATCCGCTCGGCGTGGCTACTCTGGAAATGGCTTACGCCGCAAGCATAGCGAAGAACTTCAAGCGCGGCACGGTGACCCTCTTGGGGTCGTATTCCGAATTTTCTGACCAAACCGGCGACAGTCTGGATACGACACGCTACTCCACTGGCTTTACCAGCACTTATGAACTCCTACAGGATTTGCATGGCACGCTCGGGCTAACTTATGAGCATTATGATGACGTCCTGCAGGATACCAGTACCAGAAAATATGCGCTGGAAGCCGGTCTCTCCTATTTGATCGACCAGGAAACCTCGCTCGGGCTTAACTATCTGTATACCGACTATTCATCTGCCCAGGTAGTTGAGGATAACAAGCAGGTCAATCGGGTGATTTTGGAAGCGAGGAAAGGCTTCTGAGCATGCTCAATGCCCTCACCATCGATGTAGAGGACTACTTCCAGGTCAATGCCTTTGCCGGGCATCTCCGGCAGGACCAGTGGGGCAGCTACCCCCTGCGGGTGAATCACAATACCCGACGGATAATGGATATGCTTGATACTTTCGACATCAAGGCCACCTTCTTCATCCTCGGTTGGGTGGCGGAGCGTTTGCCTGAACTGGTGCGGGAGATTCACCGGCGTGGGCACGAAATAGCCTGCCACGGTTACGGCCACGAACTGGTTTATGCGATCGGTCCCAAGCGCTTTCGAGCTGATATACGGCGTTCAAAGGCCATCCTGGAAGATCAGTGCGGCGTGAGGATAAACGGCTACCGTGCTCCCAGTTACTCGATTACCAAACAATCGCTCTGGGCGCTGGATATCCTGGTCGAGGAAGGCTTCAGCTATGATTCCAGCATCTTCCCGGTTCTGCACGATGTTTACGGTATCCCGGGAGGCAACCGCTTCCCTCATGAGATCGAGACCCAATCAGGAAGTATCCACGAATTTCCGCTTTCCACCATGCTCTTGAAGCTTGGGAGGTGGGAATATCGTCTGCCGATTGCCGGGGGGGGGTATCTTCGGCTTTTGCCTGCTCCTCTTATTGGCCAGGCCATCCGTTACCTCAACACCTGTGAGAGACAACCGGCAGTGGTCTATTTCCACCCATGGGAGATCGACCCTCACCAGCCCCGCATCAAAACCGGATTTAAATCCCGGTTCAGACATTATCTGAACCTTGAAAAGATGGAATCTAAAATCAAGTATCTGTTAAACGGCCTTAGTTTCACGGCCATCCGGGACATAGATGGCTTTAACGGCAATGCACGATTGGTTACTGAAACGCCTCTCTCAACACTATGTGTTACTGATTAATCGCATTCTGGGTCGAGGCGATCTTGCCCTGAATAACGGGCGCTTGTGAAATTGAAATCCTGGTGGCGTCGCGTACGGGGTTTCATCGGAAAAGAGGAGCGTAAAATGGAGCTGGCGGCAGGAAACACACAGCGAAAGCCTACTGTAGTGATCAGTCCTCTCAAAGGGCTGTTCCAGCTTGATCTGAGAAACGTCTGGCATCACCGGGAAATGTTTTACTTCCTAGTTTGGCGAGACGTGATTTTACGCTTCAAACAAACGGTGATTGGTGGCGCTTGGGTAATCTTACAGCCGGTGATCACCATGGTAATATTTACTATGATTTTTGGTAACTTGGCCAAGATCCCCTCGGATGGGGTTCCCTATCCCATTTTTGCTTTTAGTGCCTTACTTCCCTGGTCATATTTTGCTGCAGCTTTGGCACGGAGTTCAAGCAGCGTTGTCAACAACTCCAACCTGGTTACGAAAATCTATTTCCCCCGGTTGTTGATTCCCCTTGCCGCATCGGTGGGTCCCTTGGTCGACTTGATTTTTTCCTTCCTGTTTCTGTTGGTGCTGATGGCCTGGTTCAAAATCGCGCCCACTTGGGGTCTGTTGGCACTGCCTTTTTTCCTTGCCCTTGCAGTAATGACCGCTTTGGCCGTAGGACTGTGGTCCTCAGCGCTGAACGTGAGATATCGGGATGTGGGCACTATTATCCCGTTCATAATCCAGGTATGGATGTATGCATCACCGGTGGCTTACCCGGTAAGCCTGGTTCCGGAGAAGTGGAGATTGCTCTACAGCCTGAACCCAATGGTTGGAGTGATCGAAGGTTTTCGTTGGGCTCTGCTTGGGAGAGGAAGCCTGGATCTTGTGATGATGGCAGTGAGCTCAGCCGTTGTATCGATATTGCTGCTAGGCGGGATTGTTTACTTCAAGCGGATGGAACAGACATTTGCTGATGTTATTTAATTGCCGGACGCAAGACTTATTTCAATGAACGGTTAATATTTCATAGTCATCATATTTTTTTATCAGTTTCACGATTTGAAAGTCGGAGAATTTTATGAGTGATATTGCGATTCGAGCTGAAAATCTGTCCAAAAGATATGATATCCAAGCCGTGAAAAATCGTAACGACACCCTGCAGGAACAACTCGGTAACAGGCTGATGTCTGTCTTTCGTCGTAATGACAGCCCTCAGCTTAGCGAGAGTGAATTTTGGGCTTTGAAAGATGTTTCCTTTGAGGTTAAGCAGGGTGAGGTAGTCGGTATCATAGGACAAAATGGAGCCGGCAAAAGCACTTTACTGAAAATTATCTCCCAGATTACAGTGCCTACTCACGGTCGGGCAGAGATTTACGGTCGAATCGGCTCCCTGTTGGAAGTGGGTACCGGCTTCCATCCGGAACTGACCGGTAGAGAAAACATTTACCTCAGTGGTGCTATCATCGGCATGAAGAAGGAGGAAATTCGCCGCCGGTTCGATGAAATAGTCCAATTTTCCGAGATCGGGAAATTCCTCGATACACCCGTGAAGCGATACTCCAGTGGCATGTATGTTCGTTTAGGCTTCGCCGTGGCTGCTCATCTTGAGCCGGAAATTCTGCTGGTGGATGAAGTTCTAGCTGTAGGTGATGCCACCTTCCAAAAGAAGTGCCTGGATAAAATAGCTGAAGTAGCAAGGGGAGGGGAGACGGTTCTTTTTATCAGCCATAATATGATTGCGGTAAACACCTTATGCAAGCGCGTGATATGGGTCAATGGCGGTAAAATTGTCGAAGACGGACCCTCGGCAGAGATTGTGACAAGGTATCTGGGAAAGTCTTTAAAGGGTATGGACTTGTTAGGAGAGGTTTGGAATGACGTAAGCGAAGCCCCAGGTAACGATATGGTGCGGCTCCACCGAGTGCGTGTGTGTCGTCAGGATGATAACCTATCCGAACCGCTGACGATGCAGACGCCGTTTCGGGTAGAGGTTGAATGCTGGAATTTGGTTGCCGAGGCGCGCTTACATGTAACTCTTCACCTGTATACCGCGGAAGGGATAATTGCCTTTACTACAGGTTGTATGAGTAATCGATCGATGCCGTCGGGCCTGTTTCGCAGCGTCGTTTATTTTCCGGGCGATTTGTTGAACAGCGGTCTGCATCGTTTTACAGTGCTGGTCGTAAAGGACACCAGCTCCGTGATCTATCGTCATGAAAGCCGAGTGCCAATCGACATACTAGACCTGCTCAAAAGAGACGGCACCTGCTATGGCAGAGAGCCTGGAGTTGTACAGCCCGTGCTGAAATGGACAACGGAATACCTTAGTGAAGGTTATTAAGTGCAAGAAACTTGTGCCACAACGTACTGGAGTGACTTGTGATAAAGCCCTTTGAGAAACCCATTTATGTGACCAGGCCGTATCTGCCTCCATTGGAGGAGTTTTATCAAGGACTTCAGGAAATTTGGGATAACCAGTGGTTAACAAATAACGGCCCCATCCTCCAACGGTTTACAAAAGAGTTGTGCAACAACTTTGAAACCGAAAATATCTGCCTCTTCAATAATGGGACCCTTGCTCTTCAGATAGCCTTACAGGGGATGGGAATCTCGGGAGAGGTTATCACAACTCCGTATACCTTTGTGGCGACAACCCACGCCTTGTTCTGGAATAAGATCAGACCCGTTTTTGTGGACATAGAGCCTAAGTATTATACTATTGACCCTGAAAAAGTTGAAGCTGCGATCACCCCTTGGACGACTGCGATCCTGGCTGTCCACGTCTACGGCCATCCTTGCAATCTCAATGCATTGGCTGACATAGCGCGACGACACAATTTAAAACTTATCTACGATGCTGCACACGCATTCGGTATCAAGGTAGGCAACAAGCCAATCGGCCATTTCGGCGACCTGAGCATGTTTAGCTTTCATTCCACAAAATTATTCCATTCTATAGAGGGAGGAATGCTGATTTTTCGAGAAGCGGGATTGAAAGATATTTTTGACTATCTGAAAAATTTCGGATTCAAAAACGAGATTGACGTGGTAATGCCTGGCACCAATGCCAAAATGAGTGAAATGCAAGCACTTATGGGTAGTCAGGTTCTGAGACATCTCGAAGCAATAATACAAAAGCGCATAAAAATCACCAACATCTATCGTAGCAGGCTCGCGGAAGTTCCTGGGGTGCGCCTCGTGCCAGCCTTGTCTTCCGAAATTAGTTACAACTACGCGTACATGCCAATTGAGGTGGATGTAAAAGAATTTGGAATATGCCGCGATGCATTATATGAAAAACTCAAAGAATGGAATGTACACACTCGTCGTTACTTCTACCCATTAATATGCGATTACCCCTGTTATCGCAGCATTTCTGTAAACGGTCCCTTAACGATTGCGCGTCGAGTGGCCGATTGCATATTGACACTACCAATATATGACGGCTTGCAACTGTCTGATGTCGAGCTCATATGCGATATTATTTTGTCTCTTCACCGGGGAGTTGATTGCCGGCAGCACTCCTCCACCATTCGGACAGAGGAAATCTGTATAGATTCAATACCAGTCCCTGCTTGACAAGCTTGGAATGACGTCAATGAGTCCCAAATGTAACTGCAACATATCAACTTGTTGCGAGGAATTTTAAATGTCAAAAGTCATTATTTTTGGAAACAGTGTGTTTGCTGAGGTCATTTACTTTCTTTTGACCCACGATTCCCCATACGAAGTAGCTGCTTTTACAGTAGACAGCCAGTATATATTAAAAGATAAATTATTTGGTATACCAGTTGTTCCTTTTGAAAATGTAGAGTCAATTTTCTCGCCTTCAGAGTACAAGATGATTGTTGCTCTCAGTTTTCAGAGAGTCAACAGGTTAAGAGAAGAGAAATATTTTATAGCTAAAGACAAAGGTTATCATCTAATCAGTTACATCAGCTCCAAGGCTACGACTTTCTCTGACTTAGCCGTAGGGGACAATTGTATAATATTGGAAAACTCTATTGTTGGCCCGTTTGCCAAGATCGGTAATGATATATTCGTCGGATCCGGTACCATAATCGGTCACCATTCAGTATTAAAGGATCACTGCTTTATTTCTCCGGGTTCTATTCTACTAGGGGGAGTTACGGTGGAAGAATACTGTCTGATTGGGGCCAACGCGACAGTGAAAGAGGAGGTCAATGTCGCAAGGGAATGCGTTGTTGGAAGTGGTGTATCATTAACCAAAAACACTCTGGAAAAAGGTGTGTATGTTAACCCTCCACCCGAACTTCTTGCAAAACGAAGTGACGAATTGAGGACATGGCTGACGTGGCCTTTAAGGGCGCGTTGAATTGTATCTGGGTTAAAAGCAGGAAAAAGGACACGAAGTAGTAAGACTTATTTGTGCAAAAACTAAATACCATATTTAAATGACTGTTAGCAAGAAAATTCTCAGCATTTAAGATCTAAATAGCACTTTGTTAACGCTAAAGCCCGGGAGTTGGATGCAGGGGGGTACTATGCTGGATGAAAGAAATGAAATAGTTGTAGAGCGTGTTGGCACTGACGAACTGGGCGTTGTAGCCCGAGTCCTCGCTGAGGCGTTCGCCGAGGATCCGGTGTTCGTCTGGGCCATGCCTAAGGTGACCACGCGGCTGGCAGACGCCATTGCATTCTTCACGTTTTATCTGCGACGAACGCAATCTTCCGAACGGGAGGTATTCGCAACCTCTGACCGCTCCGCCGTCGCAGTCATGACTACGGTCGGGCCGATGGACCACGAGTCCCGAGCAGGCACGAGCGAACTGCCCACTCTGGTTCGTACGTCATCGTCCGCGGCCGATTACTTCCGGTGGATTGAAACCTTCCGGCCTGCGGTTTCTCATCGATATCTCGAATTCATTGGCAGCTCGCCGGCGTGCAGTTCCAAAGGGCAGGGGTCTGCCCTTCTAAAAAGCCTGCTAGTGATGGCTGCCAGTGAACGGCTTCCGGTCTGGTGCTGGTCATCCAACCCCCGCAACTTGCCGTTTTACCACAGGCTTAATTTTGCAGCGGGAACCGGGTTACAGCGGGATGCTGATACACCGTCTGTGACACCGCTATTGCGCCTGCCGGTACCGATGGCGACATAGCAGGTTGTCGCGCTGGCTCGTAAGCAAAACCCGTGAAGTTCTATTTATTTTTACTGCATGAATGTCCTAATCATGTAATCAGTCCATTGAGATTTAGAGGGTATATCTGTGAGATGTGTTCTAATTCAAAAAAGCTGTGAATTTGACGATTATCAGGACATAAAAGATAGCATCGACAGCATTCAACCTAAATATACATCCCATGTCATTGATGCTTTATTAGAATGGTTTGTCAGTTTCAGTTCTGATGAATGTTATACCTTTGCCTCAAAAAGAGGGATTAATCTTCTTGGACGGAAAAGCGCCCTTTGCTCATTATTTTTTATATTTATTTATAATAAAAAGGAATTGGTGGCTTTTGCACCATTTTTTAAATTTAAAGTGTATTTCACAGATAACCCGGCAGGTTACGAGGTGATTTCCTTTTGCCCGGATTCAACAATATTTTTTTACAATGACCTTCTGGTAAAAGACGGTTTTGAAATATGTGCAGTACAAACTCTTTTCGAATTCTTCACACAGTACAACAAAACAACTCCATATATCGTACTGTTCAACCATGTGCCTTCCACCTCTACCAATTTCCCGTTACTTTTAAAGCAATCAATGGATATGCCGCACTATGGATTTAACGTGAGCATCTCACCTGTTTTCTGGAGGGGAGGTCTTTATCCATGGAACATAAGCGATTTGGTGATGATACTGCAAAGTGCGCTTGGCAGTGATGATTTTTCTGATGAAATTCACGAAAATATACGCACTGCAATCGAGATGATTACTTCAACCAATAAGACAATGCTTGTTTTTAAAAAAAATCATCAATTTTTAAAATCTGCAATATACAAGATATTCAGCGAAAGCAAACCTTCTGATAAATTGTTTGAGCTTTACAACGCTATTGAGGCTGTTTTTCTGTCATTTCCGGTGAAATATCCATACCTAACACTCCCCCGAACAACTGACGCTTTTGTTAACTCATTAAGTACAAGTAAACGCTATTACTTCAAAAGATATCGCAAGCAGTTTTTTGAGAGTGGAGGGACCTTTATAAAGTTGCGCGCAGATTCTATTGCTGACCAGGACCTTCATGACTTCATATCCCTGCATCGCGAAAGATGGGGAAATAACTCCAATATTTTAAACAACATGACCGTATCTTTTCTATTCTCATTTTTACAAAAAATAGTTCGAAATGGTCTCTTGACCCTCTTTTTTGCCATATACGAATCCCGCAGAATAGCCTGTTTGTGCTGTATCGATTTTGATGGTCGTCGAGAGTTCATTTCTTCAGGTCGAACATTAAACGACGATAAATTAAGAGCTGGGAAATTACTATTATACGATTCAATAATCGATTCGATCAATGACGGGCTTTATACTTATGATTTTGGATATGGAGATGAAGCATACAAGTCAGATTACGATTGGTCATTTATTACTAATAATGTTTTGGCTCTGTTCCATGAGGTCAAACCTAAAGAGGTCCCCGGTATTTTTCCGTTATACGAGGAACTAATGCTGTGAAAGATATAATCTGATCGCCAATTCATTGTCAAAAGGAGATTGTTCATGAGCGCACTACAAGTTCTTGAAAAATTCATGCTTGATGATATTGCAGCAGGTCTCAGTAGAGTATCGTTTGAGGGTGATGAAAATTTGCTTGATAAGGGGATCATTGATTCTCTCGGGATTATGAAGTTGATAATTTTCATAGAGGATACATTTAAGATTAAGGTTGATGATGCGGAAATAGTCCCTGAGAATTTTCAAAGTCTCAACAATATGGTCCATTTTGTCCAACAGAAAGGTGCAGAATAAGCTAATTTGAGCCGGTCATTTTCCCTGCTTAATTGGATAGCAATACAGCAAAGGTCGATATTCCTGGCAATCTGTGTCCGCACCATTGACTGACTCTCCAATTTGCCGTAATTACGGCAGCAAAAAGGATATCTTAATGGACTTTTCATTAACAGACGACCAGATAACCTTCAAAAAATCAGCTATAGAATTCGCAGAGAAGACTCTCAACAAAGGGGCCAAGGAACGAGAGAGAAATCGTGAATTCAATCAGGATGGCTGGGAAAAATGTGCTGAATTTGGAGTGCAGGGACTTGCCATGCCTGAAGAGTACGGCGGCCTTGGAATGGATATTATGACATGCGTTGCCACCATGGAAGGACTTGGCTTCGGCTGTCGTGACAGCGGTCTGTTGTTTGCAATCAATTCACATATCTGGACTTGCGAATCGCCGATACTTAAATTTGGCTCTGATTATCAAAGAAGAAAATATTTGCCAGGTCTTTGCGACGGGTCATTTAAAGGTGGTCATGCTATGACAGAGCCAGATTCCGGGTCTGATGCATTCAGCATGAAGTGCAAAGCCGTAAAGAAAGGTGATAGATATATTATCAATGGCGCGAAAATGTTTATTACCAACGCGCCGATAGCAGACATCCTGTTAGTGTTTGCAGTCACCGATGCTACAAAAGGTATCGCGGGTATCTCTACATTTTTAGTGGAAAAAGATTTTATCGGGTTTTCAACCGGGAAGCCCCTTGAGATGATGGGATTAAAAACCAGCCCGATCGGAGAGGTTATTCTTCAGGATTGCGAAGTCCCGGAAGAGAACATGCTGGGAAAAGAAGGTGCAGGTGCTGCTATTTTTAATTCCGAAATGGAGTGGGAAAGGAGCTGCCTGTTTGCCACCCATGTCGGGGCTATGGCCAAAGACCTCGAAGAATGCATCCGCTATGTAAATGAGAGGCAACAATTCGGGAAACCTCTTGGCAAATACCAGGCAATCTCCCATAAAATTGCCGATATGCAAGTCAGACTAGAACTGTCAAGACTTGTCCTTTACAAGGTAGCGTGGTTGAAGGCGCAGGGTAAGAGGGCTCCTATCGAATCTGCTATAGCTAAACTGTTTGTAAGTGAAAGTTACGTAGAGAATTGCATGGAGGCCCTGCAGATACATGGTGCCTATGGCTATTCAGCAGAAATGGATTTAGAAAGAAACCTGCGGGACTCAATTGCGGGCAAAATATATTCAGGCACATCTGAAATTCAAAAAAACATAATTGCTAGTTTTTTAGGTTTATAGCTGTATTGACAGGCTGCTTTAAATGGACAGAGTATTATCCATTTTAAGTCTGTAATCCTTTTTACTGATCAGCTACACTTGGAGCATCAAAATGATTTATTTACTGCACCATATATTGACGGAAAGTGCCAATATATATCCCGACAAAGAGGCTGTAGTATTTCGAAACGATAAAATAACCTATGCTGAACTGGAAAAGGAGAGCAGCAAATTGGCTCATGCTTTCGCTGGCCTCTGTATTAAGCGGGGTGAGCGGGTTGGAATTTACATGAACCGGGGTATCACTTCGATAGTTGCAGCGTTTGGGGTTCTGAAAGCAGGAGCAACCTATGTACCCATCGATCCTCTCTGCCCGCCTGGGCGTCTCAGCTATATTTTGAATAAATGTGAAATTAAATATTTGCTTACATTCAAGGAAAAACTGACAAACATTGAACAAGCTTTTTCTGCTGGCTCTCCCCTGGAATGCATTCTGGTTATGAATGGCATTGATTTAGGCGATAGACGATTCAAAACCACTAAATTGCTCGACTGGAAAGAGATTCGAAAGACTCTAACAGGAGGCACTCCTGGGGCACATTCGATAAACTCGGATATAGCTTATATTTTGTTTACTTCCGGCTCAACGGGTAACCCCAAGGGGGTAATGATATCGCACCTGAATGCCTTGACATTTATTGATTCAGCACATGCTTTCTTTCAGATTAAACCAGAAGACAGATTTTCCAATATTAGCCCCCTTCATTTTGACATGTCCGTCTTCGACATTTACGTAGCATTTAAGGCGGGTGCTACGGTGGTCATAATACCTGAAACCACAACCGTCTTTCCGGTAAAGTTGGCTGAAGTCATCGTAAATAATAAAATAACTGTTTGGAATTCAGTACCATCAGCACTGTCCCTTTTGGCAACACACAAAAATCTGGATAACCATGATTTGTCAAGTCTACGATTGATACTCTTCGCTGGTGAACAATTTCCCTTGAAGTACCTGCGGCGACTCCAGGAAACTGCCCCCGGAGCAAGGTTTTGCAACATGTATGGGCAAACTGAAGCAAACTCGTCAACGTATTATTGGGTTCAGCAACTCGCTCCTGGCGCTGCGTCGGTTCTTCCTATTGGCAGGCCCTTGCCGAACTTCGACATTTTCGCTCTGACCCAAGATGGCAAGCAGGTCACCGAACCTGGTCAAGAAGGCGAACTTTATGTGAGGGCAGCTACGGTTGCTTTAGGATATTGGGGAGAAAACGAAAAAACACAAAAGTCATTTGTGAAAAATCCACTTAAGCCTGAACTGGAAGAGAGAGTTTACAGGACTGGGGATTTGGTCCATCTCGATGCCGATGGTAACTACGTATTCCTGGGGCGAAAAGACCATATGATCAAGAGCCGGGGGTACAGGATAGAGATCGGAGAAATTGAAACAGTGCTGTGTAATCATCCTGGAATAAAATATTCCGTGGCAATCCCCATTCCAGACGAGCTTATTGGAAATAGAATCTCGGTGTTCATTGTGCCATTTACACCAGGTGATCTTGATAAGAGTGACATTCTGTCCTATTGTTTTTCACGGCTTCCAAAGTACATGGTACCAGAATTTATAGAATTTCGTGAATCCATGCCGATGACTTCATCTGGCAAGGTGGATAGAAAAAAATTGTATGATACAGTCTAGTGCATTTTTACACTGTAAATTATGATTAATATCGCTTTTAACACAGTATTTTGTTCATGTGTTAACAATCCTGGGTAAACGCCGGTCCATTTTTATGTCCGATATTCTCACGAAAGGAGACGGAAGGCATGGAAAAGGTCATTAGAAACAGATGGTATCGTGAATCTGAAGAACCGTTCGAGAGGTCTAAAATACTTAATCACAAGATCCACCCAGAAGGTCTGGACGTCGATCGGATTAGATTCTTGGAGGCAGGTTGTCTCATACCAGCGACGAGTGTTGGTCACATTATCAGCGTCATTAGCGGCAACGGAATATTTCACGTGGCGAATGACAGCAGAAGTCCTTTTCGTGTGGGGGCTGGCGTTCACCTCTATCTTCCACCAGGTCTAGAGAGTGTTATGAATGTTGAACCGGGAACCGAACTACTGCAAGTCTCGACTGCATCGGCTCCCCAAGCCCGCGGCAAGCATCTTTTGCTGCGTGACGAGACATTTCTGGCTGCCTGTGCCTCTGGGGCTCAGTCGCTCCGGTGGGCTTTTACGCCACAGTACTTAAGCAGGCGGATCTTCCTGAACCACGACCCTATTCTTCTGTCAAAAGCAGGGAATCCAGTTTCCTGGTTTAGGACCACTATGTTTGACGTAGCCGGGCTTCCCGAAAACCAGGAAGGGGAACCGGTATTCAAGATGTCCTACAACTCCCGAACTGAGTTCAACGTATGCTGCGATGTGAAAGGGACAACCCGCGTACGTATGGCGCTGCACCCTTACAGGCAGGCAAATCAACTCTGGGGTCCGTGGTTGTCGCTTGATAGCGACTCAACCTATCATTTGAACGAGCCTGCCGGGAGTCTGGAAGAAGAGTGCTGTATCGACGAGGCGACACAAGCACTGAGATTCTTTCGCAACAAACACGAGGTTTATATTAATGACGGATATGTGACGCTCTTCTGCATGTTTGATCCGGCTCCTACAGGTGTCGAAAATCACAGGCCAGGTGAGTACAGCGACTATGAGCCACTGTCACAGGTGCTCGGAACCGAGAAGTACGCAACTCATCAGCGAGAGATCTCGCGATACGATGAGATGGTGGACCAGCTCTCCCTAGCCAAGGCGACTGATACGTTGAGTACCTTCCACGGAACTCCGGTTTGGGATCTGTACGTGCGCGGTTACCAGGCGCAAGTGAACAATGAAGCCGGGGTTTCAAAGACCCTTGCCACTGAGGGCAACGGACGCGAGCGTGTCCTTGAGCGCTGGATGCAAACCAACGGTCGATTAATGTACGGTGACAACAACTAGCGCAACCAAGGAGATATCGTAATGGCTAGGTCTCTAAGGAAAAAAATCAGATTTTTTGCTTTTTCGGCTATTGCTTGGGTTCTCCTTTTTGCGCTTGGCGCTTCATCGTCTGAAGCATCGGCCAACGGTATCTTACGTTCAGTCGGAAATCAGCAAATTCTGAACCTCTGGGGAACCAATTATGAAATGGGTTATGCCCACGGTTACCTGCTGGCTGACAAGATCCGTGACCTGGTTGATCATTATATGATCGGTACGGTTGCTGGTGGCAACGTGTCCATTTATAATGCCCTTCTTGCCAGGGATGCCAGCGAGTTTCAATGGCAACAGCAATATCTGGATGAGATTAAAGGCATGGCAGACGGAATGGCAGCCAGCGGCAAGACCTTATATATACCAAGCCTGGGAAGGGTTATTGACTCCAGAGACATAAGGGCGTTTAACCTTCAAGAAGAATTTTTCTTCTGCTCTTCTTTTGGTGTTTGGGGGAAATCAACAGCTAACAACGAAACCGTTATTGCACGAAATATGGATTTTTACTACGACTCTCAGGGCAACAATGCCAACTACCAGATTGTGATTGCTTATGAACCAACTTCCAAGTCAAAGTTTGTTTCATTTGCATGGCCCGGTTTTGTTGGAGTTTATTCCGGAATGAATGAGAACGGTGCCACTGTGATGGCAAATACAGGAAATATAACCAACCCGTACGGTGGACCGTACCATCCAGTTGTTGATGTGTATCGTACCATTCTGGAGACCACAAATTCCAGTAACTTCTTTACTCAACCCCTGGCAGTAATTTCTTCGGTCCATGAAGACCCTTCGGAGATTATACAAATAGCCACACCGTACCAAGGAAACGGATATCCTGCCTATTATATCGAACAATCTCCTGATATTGATTTGATTCGTTATCCTGCTGATTATGGTTATGACCATATTATTGCCACCAACCATTTTTTGAATGTGATTGCGCCCCCGTCATCCGGCGAGTCAGTCAATCGCTATAATACCATACGAGATAGTCTGATCAGTCTTTATGGACGTGGCGATGGAAAAATGGATTCAACCGAAGCGTTTAACATCTTGGGCAGTGTTGCCAATATAGTTGCTCCGACGCTGACCAGCATCGTTGTCAGGCCCAATAGGATGGAGTTCGATCTGTCTTTTGCCAAGATGCAAAATGGCGTATTCACCTCTGCGGCTAATGTACAGCCGCAGACATATACTTGGGCAAGTCTGTTTCCTGATCACCAACTAGTAGCGGTGAATGACGCTTACACTACGGCCGCAAATGTGACCATTGATCAAGCCGCACCGGGTGTGCTGGGTAACGACACGGGTCCGGGAGGAGGAACCCTGACGGCACAACTTGTGGGCGGTCCTGACCATGGCACCCTCACGCTCAATGACAATGGCTCATTTGTCTATACACCGGTTGCTAACTATGCTGGGAGTGACAGCTTTACCTACACCGCCAACGATGGGACAAGTAGTAGTAATGTCGCGACCGTCACTGTCACTGTTATGCCGGCAGGGGCAATAAGTTCGCTTTCGGTAGGCCCAACCAGCGTCACTGGCGGGTCTACTTCCCAAGGCACGGTAATCTTGAGCAGTCCTGCGCCGAGCGGAGGAGTGGTTGTCCTGCTGAGCGATAATTCGTCGGCAGCCAGTGAACCTTCAAGCGTTACGGTGCCGGCTGGCAGCACGAGCGCCACCTTCACAATCACAACCAATCCCGTGACAAGTGTCACACAGGTTACTATCTCAGCTGTCTATGGAGGGGTAACAAAGTCAGCCACGCTTACGCTAACGGTCTCCGCATCAGGGTTAGCTATCGATGCTACGTCATCCGCCGATTCAGGGGGGTTGTCAGTCTCTACGATCGCCGTTCCGGCCTTTACCACTAAGGCGGGGAACGATCTGCTGCTTGCGTTCATCTCGGCCTCTTACATAGGAGCTGCGCCGAACGTTAATGTTACCGGCGTGAGCGGTGGCGGCCTGACCTGGACGCTGGTGCGGCGTACCAACACTCAACAGGGTGCCTCTGAAATCTGGCAAGCATTTGCCACTGAACCTTTAACCAACGTAACCGTAACGGCGAACCTGTCGACGAGTGGCGCGGCCGCCTCTATTAACGTTGTTGCGTTTGCCGGGGTGAACGTCACGAATCCGGTTGGGGCTGTCGGCGGTGGCAGTGCCGCTTCAGGCGCGCCCACGGCTTCCTTGATCACTCAAGGCACCAACTCGTGGGTCTTCGGGGTAGGCAACGACTGGGATGGTGCAGTTGCCCGCACTGTTGGGGCCAGTCAGACCATGGTGCACCAGTATTTATCCCCCACCGGTGACACGTTCTGGGTACAGCGCCAGAACGCCACCGTACTACCTGCCGGAACCGTGGTGACCATCAACGACACGGCGCCGACCAACCACCAATGGAACTTGAGTATCGTCGAGATCCGAGCTTTGACTAACAACCTGTCTCCTGTAGCGGTGAATGATATTTACAGCACCAACGCAAATACGGCTCTGAATCAGGCTGCCCCAGGGGTGCTGAACAACGATACCGATCCCCAGGGGAAAACACTGACTGCGCAACTGGTGAGCGGGTCATCCCATGGTACCCTCACGCTCAATACCAATGGATCATTCGCCTATGCACCTGCTGCGAGCTATGTGGGGACCGACAGCTTTACCTATTCGGCGAACAATGGGACAAGTAGTAGTAATATCGCGACCGTCACTATCACTGTTGCGCCAGCATTAACATTGAGTTCACTTTCGATAAGCCCGACCAGCGTCACTGGCGGGGCAACCTCCAGGGGGACGGTGAAGCTAAGTGGTCCTGCGCCAATTGGCGGCGTGGTGGTGTCTTTAAGCGACAATTCGTCGGCAGCCAGTGTGCCTGCCAGCATAACCGTAGCGCGCGGCAGCACCAGTGCCACGTTCACGATTACCACCTATCCGGTAACCAGCTCCAGATCGGTCACCGTTTCGGCCAGCTATGGCGGAGTGACAAAGGCGGCTGCGCTCACGGTTCGTCGCCGATAGTGAACATGCGCTTCATGCCAGCAGGGAGTGTCTGGACGTTAATACCACAGCATTAGAGGAAAGACTGTTATCAAATCGGAATGTGGGAGGGAGTGGTATGAGAGAAATAACATTTCTGCTCAATAGAGTCGAATTTCGAACTGCCTTGACAGCGATATTCCTTCTGGTCACATACCTATCAGCTCCAAATCTGTCGCATGCCCAGCCACCTAGCCCTGTTGTAGCCATCCATGTTTCCGAGTTGACTCAAGCACTTGAAACGACACCGGCTGCCTCGCCAACACCCACAGGTCCGGGAACAAGCGGCTATCAGTGGTGGTATACCTCATGGCATTATTTTGTTGCCTATGAATCTCTTAAAGAGGCTCTTCGCTCTGATGGCACACCTTTTGTCGAGGTAAGCGACAGCGATATCGCCGCCGGCAAATTACTTGACTCGGATGGTTCGCCGCACTATCCAATTCTGATCAGCCTCGCCTCTGAGGCGATAGCCGATAACGAAATTTCCCCGCTCCGTAATTACGTCAATGCCGGGGGATTCTTGCTCGCCGGTTCGTCCGCCTTCACCCGCAACCCGGATGGTAGTTCCCGCGGTGATTTTGCCCTGGCCAATGAGATGGGGGTCCATATGGCCAATGCCAATCTTCAGAACTGGTACTTGAATGCGCAGTTCACCAAAAAAGCAGACCACCGGCTGACCAGTCATATCCCAAGCGGCACACTCAACTGGTACGGTCCCGTGACTGCTAACGAGATCTCCTGGGGTGTTTCACCTGCTCACACGATTGACACCACACACTATGCCTGGTGGGTCGTTGCCAGCGGGGCTACGGATATCGCAGATGGTGATGCAGGGCCCCTGCTGACGGTCAAAAATTACGGGATGGGCCAGTTCATTTATCATGGAGCGTTCCAACCGCTCATCGGTCATGGCGGCAACGACCCGGGAATGTATGCATATCTCATTTATCGTAAGGCCATCGAGTGGGCCTTCGCATCATTCACCCTGCCGATTGTCAAGGTGAGCCCGTGGCCCTATCAATACGATGCGGCTTTTATCAATCGACATGATTTTGAAAACGACCCGGCAAGTATCCGGTTGATCGAATCTTCAGCCCAATTTGAACATTCAATCGGAGTAAAGGGAGATTATTACTTTTCCACCGGTGCCTTGCGAGAAGACATGGGAGGAAATGCAGCAGTTATCGCCAGCCTGAAGAATGCCGTCTCCAACTATGGCGCGACCATCGGCTCACACAATGGCGGCCTCAAAAATCCCGTGAATACAACTCTCCTGCAAACAGACTATGATTATTGGCACTGGGGTCCCGATGAAGCGCTGGACACTACACCACAAGGTTACACGAATGGTAAGGCATATGCTTCTGCTTCCATCCTGGCTTCCTTTCAAGATATCGAAGGGTGGCTGAGCGGCCTTGACAACGGCCGGTCAGGGTGCGGTATTTTGGGTAACTGCCCTCGCACATTTGTCTCCCCCTATTTCAACTCAACACGGGATGATTCTCGTGACATCGTGGATCAATTGGGTTCGGTTGTCATGGGGGAGCAAAAAATCGGCCCCTTCCCGCAAAAGACTTTTTCCTACAACACGCTCGGCAAATTCTATTCTCCCATAACATTGCCGGTGAGCGACTGGTATGTCGGTCCCAGCATCGCTCAAGCCATTGATGGTCCATTCGACGATTATTATTTGCACACTACGGATTCCATCAAGGCCGCGATTGATTTCTACTATAACCTTGGGTTATTGCTCAATTTCTACACGCATTCTCCGTCAAATGACGGTGTCGGACAGGACTATGTAACACACAGCATGTCGAAAGCCAGATTGTGGTCGAACAACTCTGTGGGGATTAGTGACTGGTGGCGTGTGCGTTCCAATGTCGCTGTAACCCCAACATTCACGAAGACAGGCGTCACCTCCATTGTTACGGCGTCTGTCTCCGGAGCCACGGACCCTGCAACTGCAATCGAGATATCCCTTCCCCAGACTCAAGGTCAATCTATTGGTGACATGGCTGTATTTCTTAATGGCACCCCGGCCGCACCATCGAATTATCGCACAACTGACTATGGCATTAAGGTTCTGGTCGGCGCTACAGTGTCTTCTGTAAATGTGCAATACTCATACAACCAGCCCCCTGTGGCGAGTAATGACTCGTTTTCCTTAACAGGGAATAGTCCATTCACCATGCCTGCCCCCGGTGTTCTGATTAATGACAGCGATCCCGAAGGATCAAGCCTGACGGCGCAACGGGTGAGCGGCCCATCCCATGGCACCCTTACGCTAAATAACAACGGATCTTTCGCCTATACACCCGTTGCGAACTATGTGGGGATCGACAGTTTTACTTATATGGCGAACGATGGAACCTCAAACAGTAACATTGCGACCGTGACCATTACGATTTTGCCTGCACTGGTATCAGTAGATTTAAGCCCGACCACCGTTACGGGCGGGTCTACTTCCCAAGGCACGGTAACCTTGAGCGGTCCTGCGCCGAGCGGAGGAGTGGTCGTCTCGCTGAGCGACAATTCCTCGGCAGCCAGTGAACCTTCAAGCGTTACGGTGCCGGCTGGCAGCACGAGTGCCACCTTCACAATCACAACCACTTCCGTGACAAGTGTCACACCGGTTACTATCTCGGCTGTCTATGGAGAGGTAACAAAGTCAGCCACCCTTACGCTTGCGGTCTCGGCATCAGGGTTGGCTATCGATGCGACGGCATCCGCCCATTCAGGGGGGTTGACAGGCTCTACGATCGCCGCTCCGGCCTTTACCACCAAAACGGAGAATGATCTGCTGCTGGCGTTTATCTCGGCCTCTTACATAGGAGCTGCGCCGAATATTAATGTTACCGGCGTGAGCGGTGGCGGCCTGACCTGGACGCTGGTGCGGCGCACCAACAATCAACAGGGTGCATCTGAAATCTGGCAAGCATTTGCCACTGCGCCCTTAACCAACGCAACCGCAACGGCGAGCCTGTCGAAGAGCGGCGCGGCCGCGTCCATTACTGTTGTGGCGTTTGCCGGGGTGAACGTCACGACTCCGGTTGGGGCGGTCGGCGGAGACAGTGCCGCTTCAGGCGCGCCCACGGCTTCTTTGACCACTCAAGGCGCCAACTCGTGGGTTTTCGGGGTAGGCAATGACTGGGATGGTGCAGTTGCCCGCACTGTGGGGGGCAGTCAGACCATGGTGTACCAGTATCTATCCCCCACCGGTGACACTTTCTGGGTGCAGCGTCAGAACGCCACCGTACAGCCTGCTGGGACAGTGGTGACCATCAGCGATACGGCTCCGACCAACCATCAATGGAACTTGAGTATCATCGAGGTCCGGGCATTGGCCAACAACAACTTTTCTCCTGTAGCGGTGAATGACCTGTACAGCACCAACGCAAATACGGCTCTGAATCAAGCTGCCCCAGGGGTGCTGAACAACGATACCGATCCCCAAGGGGTATCGCTGACTGCGCAACTGGTGAGCGGCCCATCCCATGGTACCCTCACGCTCAATACCAATGGATCTTTCGCGTATGCACCGGCTGCGAGCTATGTTGGGAGCGACAGCTTTACCTACTCGGCGAACAATGGGACAAACAGCAGTAATGTTGCAATGGTCACTATTGCTGTTTTACCATCGCTAATTTCCGTTGATGTCAGCCCGACCATTGTCACTGGCGGGTCTACTTCCCAAGGTACGGTAACATTGAGCGGTCCTGCGCCGAGCGGAGGAGTAGTCGTCTCTTTGAGCGATAATTCGTCGGCAGCCGGTGAACCTTCAAGCGTTACGGTACCGGCTGGCAGCACGAGCGCCACGTTCACCATAGCAACCAATTCCGTGACAAGTGTCACACCGGTTACTATCTCAGCTGTCTATGGAGGGGTAACAAAGTCAGCCACGCTTACGCTTACGGTCTCGGTATTAGGATTGTCTATTGATGCGATGACATCCGTCGATTCAGGGGGGTTGACAGGCTCTACGATCGTCGCTCCGGCCTTTACCACTAAGGCGGGGAATGATCTGCTGCTGGCGTTTATCTCGGCCTCTTACATAGGAGCTGCGCCGAACATTAATGTTACCGGTGTGAGCGGTGGCGGCCTGACCTGGACGCTGGTACGGCGCACCAACACTCAACAGGGTGCATCCGAAATCTGGAAAGCATTTGCCACTGCGCCCTTAACTAACGCAACCGTAACTGCGAGCCTGTCGAAGAGCGGCGCGGCCGCGTCCATTACTGTTGTGGCGTTTGCCGGCGTGAACGTCACGACTCCGGTCGGGGCTGTAGGCGGAGGCAGTGCCGCTACAGGCGCGCCAACAGCTTCTTTGACTACTCAAGGTGCGGACTCGTGGGTCTTCGGAGTAGGTAATGACTGGGATGGTGTGGTTGCCCGCACGGTGGGGGGCAGTCAGGCCGTGGTGTACCAGTATCTATCCCCCACCGGTGACACGTTCTGGGTACAGCGTCAGAACGCTACCGTACAGCCTGCCGGAACCGTGGTGACTATCAACGATACGGCGCCGACCAACCATCAATGGAACTTGAGTATCGTCGAGGTCCGGGCATTGGCCAACAACTTGTCTCCTGTAGCGGTGAATGATTTGTACAGTACCAACGCAAATACGACTCTGAATCAGGCTGCCCCAGGGGTACTGAACAACGATGCTGATCCCGAAGGGGCAACCCTGACGGCACAACTGGTGACCGGTCCTTCCCATGGCACCCTCACCCTCAATGCCAACGGATCGTTTAGCTATACCCCGACGACAAACTACACGGGGAGCGACAACTTTTCCTACTCAGCGAACGATGGGACAAGCATCAGTAATGTTTCAGTAGCCACAATTGCTGTTTTACCATCACTAGTTTCCATTGGTTTCAGCCCAGCCAGCGTCACCGGCGGAACCACCTCTCAGGGCACGGTAACCTTGAGCGCCACGGCCCCCAGCGGCGGCCTGGCCGTAGCGCTGAGCTCCGATTCGGCGTCAGCCACCGTTCCGGCCAGCGTAACGATAGCGAGCGGCAGCAGCAGCGCCACCTTCACGGTTACCACCACTGCGGTGACCGGCTCCACAGCAGCCACCATCAGCGCCGTTTATGACGGAGTCACCAAAACGGCCGTGCTCACGCTTGATCCGCCGGCGGCCAGTCTCAGTACTATTGCGATAAGTCCAGCCAGTGTCACTGGCGGGGCGACTACTCAGGGCACGCTGACTTTGAGCGCCCCAGCCCCCAGCGGCGGCCTGGCCGTAGCCTTGAGTTCCGATTCGTTGTCAGCCACCGTTCCTGCCAGCGTAACGATAGCGAGCGGCAGCAGCAGCGCCACCTTCACGGTTGCCACCACTGCGGTGACCGGCTCCACAGCGGCCATCATCAGCGCCGTTTATGACGGAATCACCAAGACGGCCGTGCTCACGCTTGATGCGCCGCCGGTCATTCTCAGCACGATCGCGATAAGTCCAGCCAGTGTCACCGGCGGGACCACCTCCCAGGGCACGGTGACCTTGAGCGCCCCGGCCCCCGTCGGCGGTCTGACCGTAGCGTTGAGCTCCGATTCGTCAGCCGCCACCGTTCCGGCCAGCGTAACGATAGCGAGCGGGAGCAGCAGCACCACTTTCACGGTTACCACCACTGCGGTGACCGGCTCCACAGCGGCCACCATCAGCGCCGTTTATGACGGAATCACCAAGACGGCCGTCCTTACGCTTGATGCGCCGCCGGTCATTCTCAGCACGATCGCGATAAGTCCAGCCAGTGTCACCGGCGGGGCGATTACTCAGGGCACGATGACCTTGAGCGCCCCGGTCCCCATCGGCGGCATGACCGTAGCGTTGAGCTCCGATTCGTCATCGCCACCGTTCCGGCCAGCGTAACGGTAGCGAGTGGCAGCACCAGCGCAACATTTACGAGAAGAACAACTGCGGTGACGAGTTTGAAATTGGTCACCATTTCTGCCGTGTATGCTGGCGTGACAAAGCAAGCAACGCTAACGTCCGACACTGAGCACGCTTAGAGGGTTAGTCTAAAAAGTGTAACGAACGGAGATGGTCAATGCCACATCGGGCATCAGTTCTGCTGTTTATAGCGGGGGCAAAACGAGTTGACTCTCGATGAAACGGTTGCCGAGATGGTTGCAGTTTTGACTTAAAATTACTTTATCTTTTATTCTGATCACATATGACTAAAGCCTTTGTACTACTTGTTACCTCCGGGGGGCAGGAATGACGCTGTATCAGCCTCGAAGCCAAAAAATATGTTGGAGCAAGCAATGACCAATTCGTTCAAAATTCTTAGCCAAAACAAAATATTTTATGAGTATTTTCTCAGTAATAAAATACTAGAGGTGAAAGAGGAACTTTCTGCAGAAGAGTTACTTGCAAGAATTATCTTTCTAGTAAAATTCTCATGTAGAAACCATGCAGGATATTATTCTGATGGAAGGTTGGAAAATATCCTGGTTGACTATGGTGAGAAACTCAATCAATACGTAGATGATAAAAAAGTTGCAAGATATATAGAAAATTTATCTATCGATAACAATAGCGACACAATACTTCACGTAGCGACGAAATTGTACGAAGCTGGTGGGCACACAAGGATCATATATCAATTTCTCAAAAGGTGCACAAGCCGCAAACAAATTTTAATCCTTACCGATCAAAGTATCAATGAAGTTCCGCAATGGTTTGCTGTTAATAACAGAGATATTCCTATCATTACTATTAATAAATTTACCTCAATGTTTGAACGTGCATACCTATTGAGATATATATCGAATCTTTCAAAAACTGTTATCTTGCACCACCACCCATACGATGCGGTGCCTGTCATTGCCTTTTCACACGGTAAATGCCCTCCAGTACTACTCGAAAACCATGCACATTCTTGGTTCTGGTTGGGGCCTTCTATTGCGGATATTGTTCTCACTCTTTCCAACTTCCATAAGGATTTTACCTATAAGACAAGACCTGTGAACAACGTCCATTGCTTTCCGTTTACCCAAATCGACGATCTGGATGCGTGTTTTAATCAACAAGATAAACTAGATGCAAAAGCAAGACTGAAATTAAATCCAAGAGCTATTTGCATTATTTCTATAGGCACTGCGGGGAAATTCATACCCAATGCGCAATATAATTTTTACAACACGGCAAAGAAAATTGTAAGTCGATTCGAAAACGCTGAACTATTTGTGATTGGCATTGAAGATAGTACTCTCATCAGAAGTAAATATAATTTATATAGCAACAGAATTCATTTTGTTGGGACTGTGAGTGACCCTGTAGATTATTATAAGGCCGCTGATATATGCTTAGACTCGCTTCCTCAACCCTCCCTCGGTGGAACGGTGTATTCGACACTGATTGGTATGGCCTGTCCAGTGTTTAAATATGGTGCAGTGAATATGTTTTATGGGTTGAATTTAATCGATGCAAAATTGTATGAACAGTACATTGGTAACATGAAAAACGAAATCGAATACCTTGATAAGCTTGAATTCCTAATCAATAATCCTGAAATTAGATTATCTATAGCTAAAGAAATCAGAGAAGATTATGTCAGACTGTATTCAAAGCGCATTCTAGAAGATAATATAAACGAAATGCTTGCCCTGGCGAACAATAAGAAACATATATTCAGAAAAATACCAGTTGGTAAATTTTATTGTGATGCTGATAGTGCAGAAATTGCAGAGACGAGTTTATTTCAGGATCTACCTCAAGTGTATGCTGAGTTTAGAAGCTACCTAAGCTTTAGGGATAAAATTATGATACTTATTCGCTTGTTTAGCGCACGCGTACATTGTTTAGATGTCTTGATGTTGGCAAAAAAGCATATGGAAAATAACTTAAAGAAAGTATATTTTGTTATTATCAAAAATATGCAGTCTTAGTTGTACTAATAATTTGGTAGGCCTCCGATCATGGTACGACATAATCTGTCACAGTAGTGGGCTATGATGCTCCTCAAAAGGAGGAGTTGCCATGACTGCTGACAAACTCAGGAAGATGTTGCCAAACGAAAAGGCGTGCCGAAGCTTTCTCGAACAAATGATCTGGAAAAACGGCCGTCTATGTCCTCACTGTGGCTGTTT